>Ga0154795_1101_pt1 | contig 88834 bp, 66 predicted proteins | sample Rifle2008BG16ft_FD_105803 | JGI IMG/M metagenome (GOLD analysis project Ga0154795, IMG submission 105803) | Chloroflexi bacterium RBG_16_54_18 | reverse complement strand
CCGGTGCAGCAGCTCGCCTGGGGCGGACAGCAGGGTGTACCACGACGAATGACCGCCGCTCACCTCCGCCGCCTGCTCCCAGGAAAGGTTTTCACCGGCCGGCTGCAGGGAACGTGTGGAATACAGCCCGCGCGAGGGCGCCTGCGGTGAGGAAGTCCTGCGCTCCCACAGCAGGTGCTGGATGCCCTGCGAGCTGACCGCCAGGCGGGCTTCACCAACCACATCCCACCCCGCCTCGGCGGCATCGAAAGCGGCAGAGGCAGCCAGCCATTCGAGCGGCTGTCCAGGCTGCACAGCGGCAGAGGATGTGAGCAGGTAAATTCCCCTGCCTTCGTTGATCGGCACGCTGTAGGCGATATTCAATCGCCCGTCCGGGCTGATAACGGCTTGCGGGGCCTCGCAGCTCAAGCCTCCGGCAGGGAGCGGCTGCGGGGCGCTCCAGCTGGCCGGGTTGATGGCCTGGTTCAGCGGGGAAGTGCTGAGGAAGAGCTCGCCGCTCAGGGGGTCGCTCCAGGTGAGGAACAGCAGCCCGGCGGGGTGTACGGCAGCCGACAGGCTTGCTGGTGCACCGCCAGGAGAGAGCAGGATGGGGATGGCAGGGGTCCAGCGTGCACCGTCCCATAGTGCATAATAGATCTCGTCGGCGCCTTCCTGGCTCCAGAATGCGTGCAGGCGGTTGAGAGAATCGGCCAGCAGGGTCGGGGAGCCATAGGGGCTGCTGCCGGAGGCGATGGATACGGGATCGCTCCACTCCTGCGCCGGTTCGGGGGTGGGTGATTGGCTGGCAGCGGGCTGCAGTGTGCGCGAGAGCAGCCAGACATCCCCGCTCTGCCCCGTGTCGCTGCCGACGACATGCAGGGTCTCACCTTCCAGGACCGCCTGTCGCGATCCCAGGGTCACCTGGCGGAAATTCTCCTGGTTGGTGAACGCCGAGACTTCCGCTTCCAGGCTGGGTGTGCTCCACTGGTCCAGGTCGCCCTCCGCCCTCCAGACCGTCAGGTAGCTGTCCTCGGCCGCGGCGAGCAGCAGTCGTATGCTGCCGGCCTGCGGGTCGGGCAGCAGCTGGCTTTCGAGAGCGCAGCTGTCCTGGAAGGGCGCCGGCAGTAGCCCGGCTTCCTGCCAGTTCTGACCGGAATCGCCTGACCAGCGGTAGTACATGGAGCAGGCCACATCCGAGTGACCGGCCTGCCAGACCAGTAAAACCTGTTCTCCCAGCACGCCAATTAACGGCCGAGAAGGACCGCTGGTCGACTGGCTGTCCTGTGCGCTGCGCCGATCGACTTCATCCGGCGCGCTCCAGGTCTTGCCGCGGTCGGGAGAGCGCGCCAGGAACAGGCGGTCCTGGGGAGTCTCGTCCCAGGTCAGGAAAACATAGCCATCCTGGTTACCCGCTACGCTGACCTGTGCGGTCAAAGGATCGAGCCCGCGGAAGTAGAGGGAAGCGTAAATCAGGTTCGGGGCCGCCCAGGCTGTAGAATTTACTTCTTTCGAGCGGTAGTACACGCCTGCTTTCAGACCCCTGGTTTCGCTGTCGCGCAGGTAAGCTAGGTGCAGGCGCCTATCCGGGTCGATGTCCAGGTCGAGGTCGACGACAGAGCTGCCCAGCAGCAGGGGTGTGCTCCAGGAGCCGGGAGTGGCAAAAAGTGTCCCCATCGCCCGGCTGTAGTACAGGTTTCCCTTACCATCGATCCAGGCAGCGTGCACCATCCCGCCGGCGTCCGGGAGCAGGATCAGGTTGTCTAATCCGGCCGAAAAGGGCATCGTAACTGGGGCTGGCTTTAGCCAGGAATCTCCGACCCGCTGGGTGTGGATCAGTCCGGAAAACTCATCCTCCCAGACGATATTCATGGTCTGGCTGGCATCGATGACCAGGTGCGGATTGGACGCCGAGCCGGAGTGGGATAAGTTGACGGGCTGGCTCCAGGGGCTGGTAAGGGATTGGGCCGATCCAGGCCGGTAGGGTGATAGCCAGCCAAAAATCAGAATAACGAGGGCAGTCAGGGTGTATGCCAGCTTTCTCGGACTTACCCTGCGTTTACCCGGGGAAACCGGGTGGGTTTTTTTCATCGGTGGGTTTTGCTTGAATTTCATGTGGTTTTGGTGCTTTTGTGTGCGAGGGTGCAGGCCTGGAGCCCGCTCATTTTAGCTCTTCTTCCGCTTTGTGCAGCCAGTTTGCGGCATCTCGATTTTCGGGTTCCAGGATCAAGACAGTGCGCCAGGCATTGGCTGCCCTGGCATAATCCTGGGTCAGCCAGTAGCGGTACCAGGCCTGGTAATGCAGGCGGTACCCGGCCCAGCTTAGCCCGCCCAGTATGCTGGCGGCTTCTTCGAGCTGGCCGCCGGCAACCAGCGCATCGCTGTACAGGAAGCGGGTGATTTCGTCCTGGTAGCCAGCCTCCCATGCAGTGCGCATGCTGGACAGGGCTTCCGTATACTTCCCCCGGCTGAGGTAAATCTGCGCCAGCCGCTGAAGAGAGGTGCGGTTCGTGCTGTTCCACTGCAGGGCTTTCTCGAAGGCTGATTCGGCGCCCAGCAGGTCCGCTGTCTGGCGGATTCCATCCAAGCCGCTTTGCTCGGGCTGGGCCGGATCGAAGCTGGCAAGCTCCACGCGGCTCTGCATGACGGCTCCGATGTTCGAATACCACAGGCTCAGCAGCTGCCGGTGATTGGCGATCAGCGCGGACAGGCAGGTGACCAGCAGCAGGATGCCCAGGAACCGTTTCTGTTGTGAGGTCATGCCGATTGCGGGGTTTTGAGGCTGGGCGCCTGGAACCCGGTTGAGTAAATAGGCAAATCCCAGCGGCAGGCCGACCAGTGGGAGCGTGCGTTCCACGTAGAAGACAACGTCCACCAGGCCGTGTAGAAAGGCAATCGTCAGCGCCGCCAACCCGGTCCAGCCCCAGGCCGGAGCGAAGCCTCTGGTAACTGCCTTCCAGCTCCAGCCGAGCACTGCCAGCGCGGCAAGCATCAGGGCGATCACACCCAGCAATCCCTGTTCGATCCAGACCTGCAGGAAGGTGTTGTGGGAGTGGGCAATGTAAGGGACGTTGATCGGCATCGCATAGACCGAATGGACCATCCAGTAGGTCATCAATCCACTGCCGGTGAACGGGTAATCCCTGGCGATGGACAATCCTTGGGACCACAGCCGGATGCGGGATTGAAATGCGCCGTCTGCACCGGGAACCTGGCCCAGCACCTGGTCTGGCGAGGCGCTCACCAGGAGGGATCCCAGCATGGCTGCTCCGAGCAGGAATGCGAGCAGCCAGTACAGGAACCGTTTGCCTGCTGGAAGCGAAAGTCGCTGCTGCAGCCAGACCAATGCGGCCAGGGAAGCCGTCCCCCCGACCGCCAGCCACGCCCCGCGGCTGCTGGTGAGAAAAAGACCGGCGCAAACTACCAGGGTACAGGCGGTGGAAAAAAACAGCAGGCCCCGGCGTCGTTGACGCAGGCTCACCCAGATGCAGGCTAATCCAAAAGGGATAGACAATGCCAGGGTACCTGCTGCCACGTTATTGTGGATGGAAGGGCCGGGGATTTTGTGCAGGTGGGCGTTTATCCAAAGCCCGCCGTTCGTAATTACCGGCAGCTTTCCAGGCAAGACCGAGAAATCGTGCTGTAGCGGCCAGTAGATTGCCAGGCAAGCCGCAGCGCCCAGGAAGCCAGCAGCCAGCCATAAGAGCTGTTTATCGGAGCAGGATACCATTGAATAATAGATGACGCAGGCAGCCAGGATGCGGTAGAACTGCAGCAGCGCGGTGCCTGAATTGTATGCGACCGCCGTGGAAACCAAAGCGCTGAAAAGGAAAATCCCCCAGGCGACCTCCAAGCCAGTGCGGGTGATGAATGCACCTGTCCGAACCCCGCGCAGGGTAAAGGCAGACACCAGCAGCAATGCGCTGAATGGGATAGTGGGATTGAATTCTTCGGTGACCGTCAGGATCAACAACCCACCCACTATCATCACCCATTCCAGGAGCAGGAGAAACCCCTGGTATTGCGAGCTTCGATTTAAGGATCTTGGTCGATCCAGTGAAGAGAGATTATTCAATTCGATTGCAAAAACCTGCGGGATTCGCTCCAGGCGATTAATTACCCCACCAATACTCGTGCTCCGCCCTTCCGACATGAGATGAAAACGTCGGAGAGAGGTAAAAACTCCTCGTTTTCGCGATTACCCCTCCTCTCTATTGAAAATTCTAAAATTAATCCAGTGAGTAGAAAATCAGAAAGAATTTTGACGCGTCGGTATATACCCTCTCATATCCGTGCTGTTTATAGTGAATTTCCGATTTACGCCAAGCCGGGGGAATTTTCTTACCAGTTTTATTTTTATCGAGAACATACGTTGCGGATCTCTCTTCGGGCAGCCACTCCGATAATTTTTGGACTGGATCTTTTCAACCACCCATTTTATGAGTAAATGGAAGATAATTTTAATAATTATATCACGAGAGAACAGCTGGCGACTTTGTGAAAAGCTGTGGAGTTGGATAAGGCGAAAGAAACGAGAGAAGCCGGTACAGGGGTGGGCGACGGGACTTGAACCCGCAACCACCTGATCCACAGTCAGGTGCTCTGCCATTGAGCTACGCCCACCAGGCGCGGGCGGATTGTATCACGAAGCACTAAGGCTTTCAAGCATCCCCAGAAGGGTCGCTTCGATCTCCTTTTTTTCGACGGTAATCTGGCTGCCGCTGACTAAATTCTTAATCGATACCTGGTCCCCGGCGATTTCATCTGGTCCGAGCACGACTGCCAGGGGAATGCCCATTCGATCGCCGTATTTGAATTGCCTGCCCAGTTTTGCAGATTCAGGGTAGCAGGCAACCGAAAATCCATGTTGGCGCAAATCCGCCGCAAGTTGGAACGCGGCGCTCATCGACTCGCTGTCAAAAACAGTCACCAGTATTCTGGCAGGAGATTTTCCCAACGACTCTGAAATACGGCCGAATTTCTTCAGCACCAGGCTGGCAACCAGGTCGCCCATCGCAAAGCCGGTCGCCGGCAAAGGTTCGCCGCCCACATCAGAAACCAGGTTATCATACCTGCCCCCTCCGAGGATGGCTCGAAATTCGCCATCTTGATCCCAGGCCTCGAATACGGTGCCGGTGTAATAATCCAATCCACGGATGATTCGAGGGTCATAACGGACGTATTCTGCCACACCCAGAGCCTGGATAAGGGTAAAGAAGCGTTGCAGGCTGGTGGATTTTTGCCAGAGATCCTGGTTCGTGAGCAGGTTTTCCAGACCATCTTTCTGGGAAGCATCCAGGCCGAGGCTGAAGGCATTGGCTTCCCATTCAGAGACTTTCATTTTCTCCCTGCGATCGATCAGCCTGAATACCTCGGTATGCAAACTTGGCTCGATACCCAGGTTCCGTAATTCACTTTCTACCAGGTCGCGGTTATTGACCAGGATCTGTACCTGCCCGGAAGAAAGTCCTGTTTCCTTCAAGAATGTGGCTGCCACAGCCACCAATTCGGCATCGGCTTCGGGTGTGTCCACGCCGATCAGGTCGATGTTCCATTGGAAGAATTCGCGGGTACGGCCTTTTTGCGGCTTCTCGTAGCGCCAGAAGGGTCCCCACGACCACCAGCGCAGAGGGTACACCAGCTGTTTTTGACGCTGGGCTACCACACGCGCCAGGCTGGGGGTCAGCTCGGGCCTTAAAGTGATGAGGTCGCCGCTGCGATCAGGGAAAACGAACGACTGCTGGCTGACCAGCTCTTCTCCAGATTTTGCGGCGTATAAATCAATCGGCTCGAGAAATGGAGCATCCCACTCCTGGTACCCGAAGGATTCAGACACTTTTCTGACAGTTGCATAAATATAATTGCGCAGAGCCATCTCTTCCGGATAGAAGTCGCGGGTACCTTTGACAGGGTGTATGGTTGGCTTCATTTTTCAATACTCAAAATAAGGCAGAGGTAAAATGAGTCCTGGATTCCAGGTATCAAATAATTAGCGAAGAATTAATTCCAGCTGCGGCTCGCTCAAGAAGACCGCCCCATTCTCTTTGACCAGGATGTCTTCTTCCAGGCTCAAAATACCATATCCAGGGATTACCAGGCTGGGTTCGACGGTGTATACATGACCGGCTTCGATTGGGTAGTTGGGTGTGTCGCCGTAGCGTTCCCATTCCGGTCCCAGAATGCCGGCGCCATCGTGAGCCATGCGCCCCAGGTGGTGGCCTGTGGCGTGCATAAATTCCGGGTATCCAGCGTCAGTGATGATTTTGCGGGCGATTGCGTCGATTTCCTTGCCGAGCATCCCTGGTTTGATCGCAGCTACGGTATCCTGAATAGACACCACCATGGTTTCAAATCCTGTTAGAACGATATCTGGGGGATGATTCTCACCCTGATCCAGGATATAAACCATTCGCTGGATGTCTGAACAATATTCGTTTTGCAGGACGCCAAAATCAAAATGCACCAGGTGGCCACGCTCTATCTGGATGTCTCCAGGCTGGACGTGACCCATCTTGGAGTCTGGGCCGCTGTTAACTACCGGGCAGTGCGCCAGATCCCAGGCTGGCTGCACGTTGTATTCATCCATCAGAGATTGCATGAATTCTGCGACCTGGCGTTCCGTCATTCCAGGCTTCAAGAACTCGTAGGTGCGATTGTAGATCTGATCGGTGGTTGCAATTGCGGTCCGGATGCGTTTTACTTCTTCCTGGGTCTTGCGACCGCGCAATGCAGCCATGAACTTCTCCGACGAGATCAGACGATCAGCCCATGGAGTTCCCTGCAGGAATTCCATCAACACCTGGTATAAACCAAGGCTAAGACCGTCGGCGTGCACGTCGTTCTTGGAGTAGTTGATTGCTATGCTGTTCGGTGATAACAGCTCCAGGGTCTCCATCAAAGCTGGTTTTATAGATTGGTTATAGGGAATGATTTTTGTATATGCACCTATCTGGCGGGCTGCTTCAACTTCCATTTGCCCCAGAATAACTGTGCACTCGCCGGATTTAGTTATGATCAGCGCACTTTGCCAGGTCAGATCATGGCCGTAGATTAAAGGCAAAGCTGGATCGCCGTTCGCAGATGATTCACGCACAAATACCAACCAGGCATCGATATCCATTTCCCTTAATATGGAAACTGCCTGGCTGACCTTTTCCTGGACGATTTTTGCCATGACTCACTCCTGTTTGGTTTTTAATTGAATATCGCGGTGAATCGAACCTGCTCGTTCACTCGATACATGGATTTTTACTAGCGCATCATCTTCAGTATGCAACACCCACTCGGTTCGTGAGCGGTTATCTGTCGGAGATACGTTAAACATAACATGAACTGCCAGCTTATTGCTGCGCCCGGCCAGGTGACCTAATTCGACCACCCGTTTACCGGAAAATATCACCACTCCTTCGGGAAGATCAATCTGAGCTCGAACCGGCCGTACTGCTTTGCGTTTCTTTCCCTGTTCGCTCGTGTGGGTGGGCAAGAAGCCGGTGTTTTCAACCACCAGGTTCACATGATAATCGCCGTTTCCCAGCGGGGTGACTTCCAAGGTGTGGATATCCAAATGCGGGAGCATGTCACCCAGTGCCAGGGCGAAAGGTGTGTTTCGAGCCGCTTCGGCCCCAAGCAGGTGCACCGGAGGATTGCGCCAGGTGTACATCGAATTCCATCCACCCAGTTCGACTTTTCCGAGTTGTGGATGTTCGAATGGATACCAGTTTACAAAGGCATCAGGCCCGCCATGCTTATCAGCCCACTCAAGTATCTGCAGGTCATCTTCTTGTGGATGCTCGCGAAACCATTCGATGAACTTGCGATCCTTTATTCCAGCTTCGGTTGGCATATCCCATAATTCAATAGTGTATGTGAACACACCCAGGTGATCAAACAACCAGTCGTCAAATCCACCAGTCGTGATCTCTTTCGGACTGTACTTAAAATCCTGAAATGTATTGACACACCGGTAGCCAATTAATTCCGATCCAATTGTGCCAATCTTCTTCATCACCCATAGATCGTCGTTTTCAATCTCATCATCCGATTTTGTGCTGTATGGACGTAGAATGACCCTGCTGAAAGTATGGTAAGTAACAGCCAGATTAATGTTCGGGTGGCAAGAGATAAAGTCTATTAACGCCCTGGTCTCTGGTTCGGAGGCGGGAAAAGGCCCGGCTCCCTCCTGGGCAACTTCAGTCCTCCATTCGAATGGAAAATTACGATTGAAGTCCAATCCTTCGACCGGACGGGCCAGTTTGATCACATACCCGTCAAAATCACGAAGCATTCCTTCTGGTAATAGCCGGTAATATTGCCCACCATAGTCGGTAGGAAAGCGTTTTACCATCAAACGAGGATCGAGATCGCTGATTTTCCAATCACCATTCGGATCAAGAACACGCATCAACAAAATTCTTCCATCCTGATCGATATCTTGTTCGTGCAGACCCTCATCCTTTTCTGGCCACGGGTAGGGTCTGACTCCCGAGCGGATAAACCTGGGCGATTCAGCCATGGCGAGTTCGGCGCCATCTGGATTGACGCGTGGAACAACGTAATAAACATCATTGTCCATCAAACGTGTGATGCGCGAATCCACCCCGTAGCCTTGTAGCAGCGTTTGAATGATATGCAGCGAAATGGTGGTTCCTGATATTTCAGTGGCATGAATATTGGCATCTATCCAGACGGCGGGTTTTTCTGAATCCGGGCCGGTGGCCTGGTTTGTGAGCGTCAACAGCCAGATCGGCCTTTTTTCGTAACTATCCCCAATAGAGGATATAGAAACGAGGTCCGGGTATGAAATCACCCATCCGTCGAGCAGGTTTTTTATTTCATGATTCGTGTAATAGTGATTGAATTCCATTTGTTAAAACTCGATTTCAATTCTGTCGAATAAATTAGTTTCCAGGAAATTGTTTTTTAGTGTGGTTTCTTGATCATCGATCAGGTATTTTTTTCCCCGGATGGGGTGGATTTTGATATAGATTTTATTATAAGGGAATGGAAACACTCCCTCACCTTCCCTGGTGATGATTAACCGGTTCGAATGATACTCTATCTGAAAACGATCCAAACGCGAATCACCAAAACCATCACCACTGTCATTGTAAAGGATAAGCGGAGATGATTGGTCATCACTTTCTGGGGGAAAAACATGCAGGTACAGGTTGCCAGAATCCTCCAGGGGGATCAGGCTGCCAGACTTCACAAGCAGGGGAATGTTGTTTATGGTGACCTCTAATTCAACGGTTCCCGGACCCTGGTATTGATTTTCGTCCCACCAGGAAGTCCATTTTCCTTTCGGCAGGTAGATCTTACGCCGCGTTTCGTTTGGTTTAAGTATGGGAGCGATTAACAAGTGATTGCCAAGCAAGAAAGAATCCTCGATTTCCCAGAGATTTTGATCCTGCAGGTCGAGCCAGAAAAGCGGTCGAATAAAGGGAAGTCCTGTCTGGGCAGTTTGCCAGGCCATGGAATAAAGGTAAGGCATCAGCTGGTATCGGAATTTCAGGTGATTCCTTATGATTCCGGTATATGGCTCACCGAAAATCCAGGGTTCTCGCCGTGCAGCAGTGATGGCTGAGTGAGTACGGAAAAACGGCAGGAATGTCGCCATTTGAAACCAGCGTAGAAATAACTCTGCACTGGGATTACCGCTGAATCCACCGATGTCTGAACCACAATAAGGTATACCAGACAATCCCATTCCCAGTACCGTCGCGATCGTCATGCGCAAAGATCCCCAGCTACTTTCTACATCCCCTGTCCAATTCCAGGCATACCGTTGTTGTGAAACCCAACCGGATCGTGACAGCAGCCAGGGTCGCCTCGATGGTCGAGCTTCGATCAGCGCATCGAATCCTGATCGATTCATCAGCAAGCCGTACAAATTATGAGCCTGTCGATGGTCGCCACTGCTGCCATCTAATTTGTAGGTAGCGTTGGAAGGCAGGTCCATATTGGAAAACAGGGAAAAGGAAGTAGGCTCGTTCATATCATGCCAGAAGCCAGCGATATTAGAGCGGATCAGGTTTTGATATTGGTCTTTCCACCATTTCCTGGTTTTTGAATCGGTGAAATCGGGGAAGACACTCCAACCAGCCCACACTACTCCTTTCACCAGTTTACCTTGCCGGTCGGTTAAGAAACGGTTATCGCGCAAACCTTCCTGGTAGACAGGATACTCGCTGTCGATCTTCACACCAGGATTTACGATGGAGACCAGTTTTATACCCTGCAGGTCTAATTCATTTGCCAGGCCGGCTAAATCTGGGAAGCGGTTTTCATCCACAGTAAGTGTCCTGAAACCTTTCATGTGGTCGATATCAAGGTGAAAAGCACTGACAGGCAGGGAGTGGCTCGCAAAACCGGCGGCCAGGCTGCGGATTTCTTTCTCAGTTCTGTACCCCCAGCGAGAGTGATGGTATCCCAGGCTCCATTTCGGAGGGAGTATAGGGCGACCAGTGAGTTGAGTGAACAGGCGCAAAGTGTCAGCAGGATGGCTGGAAATGAAGAAGTATCGGAATGAACCACCTTCGAAGGTTATGTTACACGTCTCAGCATGGTCTTCGGATTCACCCGTAAAATCGAAAATTGCAGGAAAGGAATTTTCGTAAAAGACAAGGTAGCTTCCTTCTTCGTGTAAGCTCATATAAACCGGAAGAGGCATGTAGATGGGATCAACTCCCGGCCCATATCCACCTCTTGGGTCGGTATTCCAGATACGATGACTTGTCCCTCGTAAATTCAATGGACCTGCCTGTTCGCCTAATCCGTACAGGCATTCTTCCGGTCGCAGCCGAACATGGCTTATCCACCCGGGATTATTCGGTTCCCCGAACATCTCAGGGGTTTCTTCTTGCCGTAAGGATAGACCTGTGGAGTTATCAAACCACAAGCTCCCATCGCTGCCGAGCTGGATTTTAATGGCTGAAGAGGATATCAGCCATTCACCTTCACTCTCGCTCAGTGAGACATGGATTTTGAACCACTCATTCTTTTCGATGGCGTAAGGATAGGGAATTTGTCCAGGCTCCCAATAGATCCTGACCATATCCGCAGTAAGAAAATCAATATAGAGAGCAGCGTTTTCGAAACGGCAGCGTGCTCCATTTAGCGTGGCTTCAGCACCTATCAAATTTCCTGGATATTTATGTGGAATTCTTTTTTGGCGCAGGGATCCATAATTAAATCTCAGGTTATGCCAGGCTTTCGAGAGAGAATACCAGATGATCCGGGGAACCTGTTGGATTCCGAAGAACCGCACCCAACCGTAGAAATTGTGAAGCAACCTCATATTTGGGAATCGTTTCTCCCACCCGATAATTTTACCTGGCTAGATGTTGCGTCTTCGAATAACTGCATTTCCAGGATAATACCCAGGAATGTAATTTTGCTGGCAAACAATGTTTTCTAACTGTAAATGAAAGGGGCAGTCAATTTTCTGCTGCCCCTATCAGTCCTCGCAAATAAACGGGTGAGGTTATTCTACTATAATCAGCAATTAATCAACAAAATAGCTTTTGCAGGCTTCATCTATCAATTCCGGTGCCAATTTCGGTTTCGAATTTTCATAATCACAAATCGTTAGCAAGATATTCAGGATGTCACGTGGGTGAACCGCCTGAAGTTTTCTACCTGGTTCTCGATACCACTTTTGAAGCAGGTACAAAAACGATTCTCGATTGAATTCAATACCTACCTTCCTGGTCATTAATAAAAATATCTGGTAATAAAGCTTCTCATCAGGCGGGAATACCCCCACCTTCATATGAATCCGGCGTAGAAAAGCATCATCAACCAGTTCACGAGGTTCAAGATTTGTGCTGAATACAATAAGCTGCCTGAATGGAACGGCGACAGTCTGACCGGTCTGCAATCTTATATAATCGATCGCAGCTTCAAGAGGTACTATCCAACGATTCAGCAGGTCTTTTGGGCTGATCTGTTGCCGGCCAAAGTCGTCGATGAGAAACATCCCACCATTTGCCTTCAGCTGGAGGGGAGATTCGTAAAAACGCGAAGTCGGATCAAAACGAAGATCCAGGGATTCCATTTTCAGCTCTCCGCCGACCGTCACTGCAGGCCGTTCGATGAGCTGCCAGCGCTGGTCGATCCGACCTAAGTCTGGAATTCTCATGCGGTCAGCATGTGCTGGTTTGTGCACCAACCGGTCATGTATTTGGATAACCTGACCGCCAGCGGTGATCGAATATGGGATCCAGATCGGATCGCTGCCAGATAACAGAGCTGCAATTGCCATTGCAATCGTTGTCTTCCCATTACCTGGAGGGCCATATAAAAAAAGTGAAGTCCCATTGTTAATTGCCGGTCCTATCTGGCGGTGAAAATCCTCCGGAAGCACTAAATCCCTTAAGGCATGTTTTACCTGCTGCATCGTTACACGTTGATGTCTCTGACATTGCAGAACGATGCCACGGTTGTAATAAGGAATGCTGACTGGCACTGGTCCAATATACTGGCTTCGTTCAAGCGATCCCCTGGCTCGTTCCTGCCCGGCATCTGTCAGGGAATATACATTTCCAAGACGACCTAGCTCGATGCTGGCTTTTGAAATTTCAACGAGGTGTTCCTTCTGCATCCACAGCAGAATATTGTCGATGAGTCCTTTCGGAATCTTCAGAATCTCAGTAAATCGTGATAAAGCAACGGTGCCTTCATTGTACAAAAGACGGAAAATTAAGTCCATCACCAGACTTTGAGGTATATGTAATTCATCGAATGTCTGAGGCTCAGCCAATATTTGCTTCAAGGATAATTCTTCGCTCATTCTCTTCTCCGAAAGAATTGTTGGGGGAGCCAGTGGAATCGAGAATCAAATACTTTAAGTTTCTGATTAACTTGGACCAAAATTAGGATGAAGACTCCGATGAAATCGATTGGGACATTGTAGCACCTGAAAAACCTCCATCCTCATAACGGGCACTAACAAGTTTATGAACTTATCGGAGAAATGCCGGGGTTACCCCATCACTTATGAAAGGGAGCAGTAATTCGCATCAATCTTCATAAATAGCTTCTTCAATTATTTCATCACTATAAGTGAAGAGGTCTCCGATTGATTGCCTTGTGGAGTTTCGCCAGATTGCTTCGCCGAACACCGGTGCAACGGAGATTACTCGCAGTTTTGGATTATGTTTCTCTTGAGGGATTGGGACAGTATCCGTGGTGATGATCTCTGTTAATTCAGGGATATTAGCCAGTTTCAGCATTGAGTTACCGGTGAACACAGCATGGGTACAAATCACAGAAATTTCTTCTATTCCCCATTGGATCAGTAAATTACATAATTCGAGAACCGTAGCTCCCGTTGCGATTTCGTCATCATAAATCAGGACCCTTCGAAATCCTTCGACCTGTCGTTCAATAGAATTACCGAAAACTACCTTGTCATCCGAAATGCGCTGTTTTTGTGCTGCTGCCATGCCGATCCCCAGGCGGGCGGCAAAGCGCGCCGCGGGTTTCGATCGGCCAACATCGGGAGAAATGACTATGGTATCTTTGAGATCTCGTTTCTTTTCCTTGAAATACCAGACAAAAAGCGGTCTGGCAGTCAGAGGATCGGTTGGAACACTGAAAAAACCGTGTACCTGGGGGGAGTGTAAGGTCATCGTCATTAGATGAGTGACACCGGCGGTTTGAAGTAAATCGGCTATCAGCCTTGCGGTTATCGAGATGCGCGGAGCGTCTTTCTTATCCGAGCGAGCATAGGAAAAATAAGGGATGATCGCATGTACTTCACTTGCCCCTGCTCCGTGAGCGATATCCAACATCATCAGGAGTTCCATCAGATGCTCGTTGACGGGAGGGGTCAGCGATTGCACAATAAAGACTGACCTACCCCGCACACTGGCACCCAATTGGATGTACAGGTTATCGTTACTGAACCTGGTGAAATAAGTAGTGTCCAGGGGTATTGAGAGATATGAGGCGATTCCGGCAGCAAGTTCGGGATGGGATTGCCCGCTGAAGAAGCGTATGTCGCTGGGGTTTAGTGTATGCATACAATCATTCCACGAGGAGAGTTGGTTGATTGAAAAATTGTTGGTTCAGTAATTAATTCAGATCAATTGATGCAATATCCTGTTTTATACCTAGAATATTTCCTTAATGCATATGCCCGTAATCCCCGAAAGTCGTCTGAGCTATGATGAAGTGTAATATGACGCAGTAATCACCGGACCTATCAGCGTATCGTGAAAATAAGTAGCGGGATGGTATTTTTGCGCTGCACATTCGGTTCTCACCCAACCACGCGCATAAGATTTCTCTGGCAAAAAGAATTGATCAATAACCGATTGAACTATTTGTGGCTAATTTTACCATCCGAAATTATTGAACAACTGCATTGAAATATCATTTTAATTCCCATCAAGTGCCAGAAAATGCGAATAACTTCTTGAAATTTGGGGATTGGAATGGCGAAACAGGCAGTCAGTCTGAAGATTTGTTCAGTTTGCGGATTCCTTTTATCTATGCTATGATTATTCGGGTTAAAATGCTTTATATCTTACATATTAATAGCTGAAGGAAGAATGGCTCAAGAATTAACTCGGCGGGACTTCCTGAAACTTGGATCAGCCGCTGTGCTTGCTTATGGATTTCGCGATTACCCACCGTTGGGTAGCTTTTTCCCAAGCCGGTCCCCGACATTTAACATGGGCCGGACGGTTTATTCAATTCGCTATTACAATCGCCCTTCCTTTGGTGCTTCTGAAACGGGATACTATATTACAGATAGCGTTGTTAATATCTTGGAGGAAACGATTGGGGATCCTGGGAACACCAAGAATCCTATGTGGTTGCGCACCGATGAAGGCTGGGTCCATGGTGCTTATGTCCAACCAGTTAAAAATGAATTAAATACCCCCGTGCTTGAGATTCCCGCCAAAGGGCTACTTTTAGAGGTGACAGTTCCTTTTACCCAGTCATATCATGATAATAAAGGAAGCTGGAAACGCGGATACAGATTTTATTACAAAAGCACTCATTGGGCTCATCAGGTCTTCACCGGGGTGAATGGAATAGTTTGGTATAAATTACTGGACGACCGCAACGGCGGTTACTATTTTGCCGAGGCCCAACATTTGCGCCCGATTCAACCGGAGGAGTTAACTCCAATTTCGCCTGGTGTGCCTGACAAACGGATCGAAGTAGATTTGACCCGCCAATATGTAACTGCCTATGAAGGTAACCGGCCAGTTTTTGTCACGCGTACCGCGACCGGATATTTCGAAGGAGATACTCCGATTGGTGATTTCAAAATTGAACGCAAGAATCCTTCCCGCCACATGGCCACCGAAGCAGGTGGAGATCCCTTCGATTTGCCTGGTGTCCCTTGGGTTAGCTATATCTCCTGGACTGGCGTTTCTCTCCACGGTACATACTGGCATAACAATTACGGAGTCCCACAGAGTCATGGCTGCATTAACCTCAAGCCTGAAGCTGCCTTGTGGATTTACCGGTGGTCAGATCCAATCGTACCTACTGAAGAAGATTATGTTGAGTCTGACCAAGGGACAAAAGTTACGGTTCATTAAACCCACTCACGATTGGGATTTGAAGTGAAGAAAATAGGAGCAGGTATGTTGAGAAAAAAGCAAAAGAGACCGCTCATGATGGTCCTGGTTGCTTTATTTGTCGTAACACTTGCATGTCGGGTGGAGGCACCTCGAATAGTAATGGAAGAGAGTCCTACACCCACCAGCCAGCCAACACAGATCATCACGCAAGTTGTGACGGAGATCATAACTCCCACACCGCTGCCGGTTTTACCAACTTTCCCCCCTACTCAATCAAACGAGCCGACACTGACGCCGACTTACGATCCTTTAGCCGTTCCTATATATTACCCTTTACCTGATTGTGTTGCCTCACGCTTGCACAAAGGCGATACGGCTATGGTTTCTTACCAGGGAGGTGACAACGCTATCCGATATAGTCCCGACATGAGTCTCAGCGAAAATATCGTACAGTATGCCTCGCCAGGAGACCGGTTGATAATCAGAGACGGTCCTTATTGCAGTTATGGGTGGTTGGTCTGGTTTGTTGAGACCCTTGATGGATTCCTGGGGTATACACCCGAAGGTAATGGGGAGTCGTACTGGTTGTTGCCAGTGCAATGATCTGAAGTGAAGCATCTTGAGTAAACCAAAAGGCATGTGAAGAATGTCGAGCAATCGAATACTGATAATCCTCATGATCATCTTAATCGTCCTTTTTGGAGTAATTATTTTACTCTCCCTGAATAGAGAACAGGCCGCGCCAATTCCTCCGACAGTCGAATCTACCCTCGAGCCGACCATTTGGATCACGCAGGTTGTTACACAAATTGTAGCCACAGCGCCCTCACCGACCCCGACGCAGATTCCAACCTCTACCCAATTACCCACTGCAACCCTGGAATGGGATCCTTTTTCTGCGCCGCTGTATTACCCGGTAACCGACTGCGCAGCTTCCCGGTTAAAGAAAGGCGATATGGCATTCGTAGGCAACCTTGCAGGGGAACCCCGTATATCGCTGACTGACCAGGTATTTGCAGATCCTGGCATCAGAAATCTGGTTATGGGTGAATATCTGCAAATTACGTCAAATCCTGTATGTGAACAGAATACAATAATTTGGGAGGCGCGTGCGATATCAGATGACACAGTAGGTTACGTTAAAGAAGGGGATGGCGAGACTTACTGGCTATTTCCAGCCTCCCCGGCAATTCCTACACCGAGGAGGTTGAGGCCATAATTTATCTCAATCTTCTCCGTATTTGACTCGCTGTACTGTGATCCAGATCAGTCCAAGTACCAGCAAGCTGTAAATAAAAACATGACTTATCCACGGGGAGATCATATGGATGGTCGTGTTTTCATTTAGAACAACCTCGACCCACCAGATGTTGTTCTGCGCGAGTAGAAAATATTCGGTGGTTATCAGAGATGCTAGTGGTGATAATGAAATTACACACCAACCGATGATCAACCAGATTGAGACGGCGGTTGGAGATAGTTGCTCGATTCGAGGCAAGTTTCCGGATTGCAGAATTACAGCAGAAGCGACCAGCAGCAACGGGATTCCGAACATCATGAAGACGGCGCAGGCGTAGGTTAGAACATTCGCAAGTAAAGTGCGGTTAATCACACTGGAAAAAAAAAGTCCAATCGCGCTGAAAGCCAAGGCGCCCACTGAAAGGACTGCGATGCTGATGAGAATTTCTATCACCAGAACGCCACTAATCATAAATGCTGGACTGAGCATTGGGATTGATGTGAGCAGTAACAAGAAAATGAATGACAATGTTGATGCGAACTTCCCGTATACCAATGCCTTCTCCGATAGCACGGTTACCCGAAGCAAATCATAAGTGTGACGCTCTTTTTCTAACGAAAATGAACCGGCGCTTAAAGCTGGTGCGATGAATGTGATCATCACCAGATCAAAAATGACCAGCACACCAAAAATCAATTTGCTGAACAAATACTGGTCTTCATAGGAGCGGAACGAGGAGAAGGAAGTCCGAAATATCAGGTAGATTAATCCGACGAGTGAGGATTGAAACAGCAAATGAGCTGTGACCAGTAGAAACGCGCGGTTGCCGCGCATACGTGTGCGGATTTCTTTCACTAAAATTGGGTTCTTCAAGGCTCCGGAAATCAAGTAACCTGTCCTTTTGTGGCTCGTAAGAATATTTCTTCTAAATCGCTCTTCTCTTCAGAGAAATGCAGTACCGGGATTTTATTTTTGATCAGAATGGACAGGATTTTGCTCAAATTGATATCGTCTCCCGTGAAAGAAAACCGAATATGCTTTCGTCCATCTTTGTTTTCCTTGATTGGTACTTCTTCGATTGTTGACACACCTTCGATTTCAAGCAGCAGCTGAGTGCCAAGTGAGAAGTCGCCCAGTAAGATGAGATTAATTTTTCTGGATTGAAGAAGCTGAAGCTGCATTTCTTCAAGTCTCCCTACAGATACTAATTTCCCTGCTTCAATAATTCCCACCCGGTCGCAAATTTCAGCGACATCCGCGAGAATATGCGATGAAAAAAAAACTGACTTCCCCATCGCTGCCAGCTCTAGCAACAATTCACGGATTTCAATTCGGGCCCGAGGGTCCAGACCTGAAGCAGGTTCGTCGAGAATCAAGAATTGTGGATTGTGGAGCAGAACCCTCGCCAGGCTGAGACGCTGTTTCATACCCCGTGATAGTTTGTCAACCGGATCGAATTTCCGGTGCTGTAAATCAACCAATTCTAGCAGGTTATCAATTTGACCGGCTCTCTCAAAGGAATTCAGACCGTAACATGCTGCGAAAAAATCCAGATACTCCCAGGCCTGTAAATCGGGGTACACTCCAAACTCATCAGGCATATATCCAATCAGGCGTCTAATCTCTCGGGGATTTCTTTGCACGGAAATTCCGCCAATGTATACCTCACCCTGATCTGGTTTCAATAGACCGCACAGCATCCGGATGGTGGTGGTTTTACCTGCACCATTAGGTCCCACGAAACCAAAAATTTCCCCCTCTTGGATTTTCAACGACAGACCATCGACAGCTATTCTGGTGGAATACCGTTTGCTGATATTCTGGATTTCGATTCCTATACTCATTGCGATTATTATAACGGGAATAAATTATTCACTTTCAGTTTGCCGCTCCAAATACATTCGTGGTAATTTGAAGCGCAAGTTTGCTATAATCTAGCCCGTGGATGGCTCCCCGCATACATCGCTAATCATAGCGTTTATTGGTGATTTATTGTTCTCTTCACGACTCGAAGCTGCAGCTGAAAAACAGGGCTTCAAGACAATTGTCATCGAAAATGCCAGCTATTTTTCGTCCCCAGACCTTGAGCCGTTGGAAGTCCAGTATGCCGAAAATACGTCAGGACCCGGTGCTATCCTGGTAGATAAAATCAGCGCCTGGCGTCCAGCCCTGATTATTTTCGACCTTAATAACCAGGCAGTTCCATGGCTTAAGTGGGTTGTGTTGATTAAATCTGCGCCTGCCACACGGCGAATTCCAATCGTTGGTTTCGGATCACACAAGGATGCAAGAGCATTGAAGTCCGCCAGGGATGCCGGCGCCGACGCGGTTTTCTCACGCTCTCGTTTTGTGCAAGAATTGCCTGAAATCTTATCAGCATACACGCGTAAATTTGACAAGGATGAACTTCGAGAATCCTGCCAGATGCCGCTATCCAGCTTAGCCTTACAGGGATTTGATTTATTTAATCGAGGGGATTATTTTGAAGCTCATGAAAGGTTGGAAGAAGCCTGGATTGAAGACATGAGCCCGGGACGTGAGCTGTACCGGGCTGTCTTACAGGTTGCAGTCGCATATTTGCAGATTCAGAGGCTTAATTATACGGGTGCACTCAAGATGTTCCTGCGCCTCCGCCAATGGATCGAACCCCTACCGGATGAATGCCGCGGTGTCGATATAGGTAACTTGCGGAAAGATGCGCAAGCGGTTTATCAGCAGCTTATTACAGCAGGAAGAGAAAATCTTGCCGAGTTTGACCAGACTTTATTCAAATCAGTGATTTATAAGACTTGAGAAGTAAACGCTGCCTGCAAATCTCCCCTGTCCTGGTGTATCTCGAGACGAGTCCGTTGATATCCAGATCAACCAAAATGTTTCATCACAGATAAGGAGCGAGTGTATGGAGTGCAAGATTGTTCAATATGAGATCCAGAATATGACCGTAGATACAATCATATTGAGTGTATTCGAAGGTGTTTTGGAGCCTAGTGGAGCTACAGAATCGATTGACCGCTCGATGAATGGTTTGATTCGGGAATTAATCTCGAGTGGGGATATAACAGGGAAACTTGGGTGTGTAAGCGTTATTTATCCCCGGGGTTTGATACCGGCAATGCGTGTTTTGATTGTTGGCCTGGGTAGGCGTGAGGATGTAAATATGGAAAACATCCGGATCGCATCAGCACAAGCCATTAAAAAGGCGCGTGAATTAAGAGCAAAAGAAGTATGTTCTGTGATCCACGGCTCTGGTGCCGGAGGACTCTCCCATCCTGCTGCCTCACAGGCAGTTATCGAAGGATCCCTGCTGGGAATGTATCACTTTGATCAATTGAAAAGCAAAGTGGAAACAGGTATGGAAATCAGCACATTGACATTGGTGGAATCTGACCCGTCAAAATTTGCTGAAGTCGAGACTTCTGTAACTCGAAGCCAGAAAATTACCCAGGGTGTCTTTTTGACACGTGACCTGGTGAATTTACCTCCAAACATGGCAACTCCCACGCACCTGGCGCAAAGCGCTCAACAGATCGCCGATGAATTCGGTATGAAAATCACCATCGGAGACAGAGATTGGGCAGAAAAGAACCGCATGGGAGCTTATCTGAGTGTGGCAAAGGGAGCTGGAGAACCACCGAAATTTATTATCATGGAGCACAACGGCGCACGAGAAGAATTGGATACAGTTGTACTGGTAGGAAAAGGAATAACTTTCGATACCGGTGGGATTTCTATAAAATCGAGCGAAAAAATGGAAGAAATGAAAGCCGACATGGCAGGCGCAGCAGCGGTGATCGGCACAATGAAAGCGGTCGGGTTGTTAAATCTTCCTTTGCGAATCATTGCTATAGCACCTTGCACTGAGAATATGCCGGATGCGCATGCTTACAGGCCTGCTGATGTGGTCACTGCCAGTAATGGGAAGACAATTGAGATCATCAGCACAGATGCAGAAGGCAGGTTGATCCTGGCTGATGCACTGGTGTATGCTAAGAAATATGCACCCAAGGCGGTCATCGACCTGGCGACACTAACCGGGGCTTGCGTGGTGGCTCTGGGCAAGAACACTGTGGCAGGAATGTTCTGTAACGACAGCAATTTGAGCGGAAAATTATTACGCAGCGGAGAAAATACCCATGAACGGGTCTGGCCGATGCCTTTATGGGATGAATATCGAAAGAATATCGAATCGAGTGTAGCGGATATTAAAAATTCAGGTGGTCGCAACAGCGGTGTGGGCAGCTCGGCGATATTCTTGAAAGAATTTATAGATTATCCCTGGGCACACCTTGATATCGCCGGGATGGCTTTATCTGAAAAAGATGAAGGCTACACTCCACTTGGTGCCACTGGATATGGAGTACGATTGCTGGTTGATCTCTTGCAGAATTGGTGATATTAGCTAAAATGCCTGTTTCCATGGATAGCTAGCTGCTTTAAAATCTTTTAATTATTCCCCGGGATTTAGAATTACGAACACCTCACAGGTCTTCTAAGACCAGTGAGGTCTTTTATCAATCCACAAGAAACTGGATCGATTAAGGCTGCAGCCAATACGCGAAGTCGGAAAATGATACGCTAAATCCTGGCGTTGAATACGCCCCTATGTATAAACCAAAATAACCGCTGGTGAAACGATCATCCTGCAGCTCTAGCAGTGGTTTTCCATTTGCATATAACTTAATTTCTTGACCCACAGCCGAAATCCCCAGCTGGTTGGTCTGTTTTGATCCGGCGTGTATTAATTCACTGTGAGTCCACTGAACGATAGCCGTAAAATTGACCCCGTCGAATATCCTCAACGAGTACATTCCGTCACAGGTGAAGCCAAACAGGTATCCCTGAATAGGTGTAAATCCCGGCGCTCGAAAAATCAGACCGTAGCGATCGAATCCACTGCACTCACCGGTTGTGGAGGTGACTTCCATGTAGAAGTCGTCGATGATTGGTTGGGTGGACAGCATCATGGCCTCATATTTATCAGCATTCAATGCGGTCATGTTGAGCTGGTTATCTTGAACTTCGATGTTAATATGTTCATCGTTATACACGAACCAGTTAGAACCATCCACGAAATTATCGCTGAAATCCGGTTCTCCCAGGCCAGCCTTCGGATCATCTGCAGCCAGGGAAGGAACCGTGGTTCCAGAAATTGTAGGTGCCAGAGTGCTGGTTTGAGATACGGTGAGGGGGTTGCTGGGTAGAGAGGTCCGGGTGGGGGAAAAAGTGGAAGTATTTGGGAGGGTTTCTGATGCAGTGATATTCTCTGGTGAAACAGGAATTTCGGTCGAAAATTTGACCGTCGGTTCTAAAACGCCAGGTCCAGCGATTTCTGTCAGCTGGGCGGCTATGGTCTTAGCAGCGGCAGTGTAATCGGGATTAACTACGGGAGAAGAGGATGGATTTGACTCATTTGAAGTGCACCCAGACAGAAATAAAGAAGTAAGAATAATCGTGGATGTCAAAAAGGAATTCAGTCGTTTCATTATCGCGTCTCCCGGATTTGAAATTTCTGCCTGGTTTATTTTAACCCAGGTTTCATCTGAATTGAAAAGGGGATATTCATTGAATTGAGCTCTCGGATCCCAACTTCACTAACAACTGATTCGTATAACCTGATCTGAAAACATGACTATTGACCTGAGGAATATGAAGGGATAAAATGAGCCAGATGTTTTATTCAAAGGTGAGCTATGCCTATTTATGAGTATGTGTGCCTGGACTGCGGCGAACGGTTTGAAACTTTAAGGATGATTAAAGAAGCCGATTCAATCACAAATTGTGTCAGGTGCGAGAGTGAACACACCTCACGCCTATTATCTCTTTTTTATGCCCAGAGTGGGGGGAGAGTTGTAACAGGAGGGAATTCGAGCTGCACATCATGCAGTGGTGGTTCCTGCGCGGGTTGTGGTAGTAGACATTAATTTTTCTTTTCTATTAATTTTGTATACAAGGACTCGATTTTTCGAACCATCACTGGCAGGTTGAATTCATCCGTTGCCAAAGCATGGCCTTCTTTTCCCATCTCCTGCCTGCGATCTGCATTCTCCAATAAATATCCGCAGTAAACTGCCATCTGAGCCAGGTCCCTGGGTGGGGTCAGGAATCCAGTCAATTCATGACGGACGATCTCGCTTAACCCATCAATCCTGAATCCAACAACAGGCAAGTTCATACACATTGCCTGGATGATTGCGCGGGGAAGACCTTCCCAAAGTGAAGTGAGCATAAATACATCCATGGCTGCCATCATTTGAGGGATATCGCGCCGGATTCCTGTGAGCAAAAACCGTCCAGACAGGCCTTCCTGTTCCGCCAGCTCTTCGACCTGGTTGCGCAGCGGTCCGTCGCCGACCATCAAGAAATAAGTTCCGGGATATTCTCTGCTGACCAGGCTGGCTGTCCTCACCCAATCCAGAAGATTTTTTTGAGGGGAAAACCTGCTGACGTTGCCAATTACTATCGCGTCGGGAGGGATGTTTAGTTCTCGACGGATGGAGCTGCGATCATACCTCTCAGGATTGAAATCATCAAATGGGACAGAACTGCGGACCAGGTGATACTGCTCCGGGTGACCAATTTTTAATGCCAGCCCTTTTTCTTTATCATGGCGAGACACCACGATCAGGATATCTGTATGAGTTGCAGCCCAGCGTTCGAGCCAGATATATGCCCATTTTGATAGTGCAGGCATTTGATCGTGGAAGCTCCAACCGTGAACGGTGTGAATGATTATCGGAACCCCAGCTTGCCTGGCTGCAAATCGACCAAGAATACCGGCTTTCGAGCTGTGAGTATGGACAATGCTGTATCCCCTGGATCGCATGATCCGAGTTATTTTCGATAACGCCTGCTGATCGAGCCATGGATTGATTTGCCGGACTAATTCCGGAACGATGATCAATGGAATTTGACGATCCTGGACTTCGTCGATCAGGCTGCCCTCACTGCCTGTCTGTGCACCCGACAGGATATCTACATCGAAGCGGCAGCGGTCAAGCAAATTGGCAGTGAAAATTGTATTTTCCTGTGCACCTCCAACGATTAAGCGGGTAATTAGATGCAGAATACGAACCGGAGAACTTTCAGATCTCACAATCATCCCAGCAGTTCCGTGTACAGAGCTGAAATCCTGTCAACAGTATTTTCAATCCTGAAATTTTCATTTACCAGCTTGCAGCCCGCTGCCCCCATTCTTTCTCGGAGTTCTATTGACCCAAGCAACTTTATGATTCCACTCGCCAGCGCAATTGGATTTGCTGGGGGGACAAGTATTCCTGAAATGCCATTCTCAACCAGCTCGGGAGTACCTCCGGTCCCAGTTGCAATAACTGGCAGTCCCGCAGCCATCGCTTCAAGCAGCGCCATCGAAGCCCCTTCCCAAACAGACGGCAGGACGAAAATATCGCAGTTCTGAAGCCAGTCTCCAACCTGACTCTTCTTTCCCAAAAGGAAAATTCTATGTATTAAATTAGAATGCTCGATCTCCTGACTTATCTCTCCACGGGTAGGCCCCTCGCCCAATATAAGACATTGGAATTTGCATCCAGATTCTTCAACCAGTGCCAATGCATGGATGAGGTGCGTCAATCCCTTTTCCGGAGACAAACGACCAGCAAAGACGACGGTCGGTAAATCTTCTCTCCCTGGCCATCCCACAGGTTTTCTGGTCTGGTGTTGTTGACTACTCTCAATCCCATTGTAGATCATTTCAATCTGGCTTGCCGGGATACCTTCTCTTTCTTGCATGGTTCGACTGACAGCCTGGCAAGAAGCGATATATCGCGTCACCCATTTTGAAGTCGACCGGTCGAGAAATGAGCGAAACCAGGTCCGGTTGAGCTCTGGTCCATGCTGGTGAACAACCACCGGGGAGATGCCAGAGACCTTACAAGCGATGCGCCCGAGGATCCCGGCGTGGAATAGATGGGTATGCACCAGATCGGGTCGATCTTTCGCCCATATCGAAAATAACTTGAAACTTTTTAATGATTTGGTATTCAATTCAAGATGCAGGTCAATGACCGGCACTCCCATTGCCTTTAGCTCTGTGCTTGATTCTCCCCCTCCGGTAAGTGTGATCACCTTTACATCCCACCTCGCAGCCCTCAAGCGTGGTACAACGTTGAGAACCATCTTCTCGGCACCGCCCAGTATTTCAAGCTGGCTTATGAGCCAGTCGACTCGTCTCCCGGAGTCTAGGTCCGCGACCAAATGACCTCCAAGATGCGTGAGACCCGCTCATTCCAGGAGTGTTTGCGGGCAAACTGGCATCGTTCGTTTCTGAGTTGGGGTGTTTCAGATAACATTGCAACCTCAATTTCCTCCACAAACCTTTCGGTTTGCATTTCATGATTCAGGTTTTTTCCCGTTACGATTTTTATCCACTCCGAAAGAGGAAACAATTCAGGCAGCTCGGTGCTTATGACTGGGATGCCGGAGGCAAGATACTCGTAAGCTTTCAGCGGATTAATGTATCTGGTCATATCAGTGATCCGATATGGGATCAGCCCTACTTTCGCGCCTTTGAGCAGAGACGGAAGTATTTCGAACGGCTGCTGTCCCAGATAATGCACATTTGGAAGGCGGAAGAAAGGTGATGCGCTTTGCGGTGTGTTTACTAACTGGCCAATCAGTACCAGGTGCCAATCGGGTCGGATGGAGGCGATATTTAAAAGCAATTTATAATCAATTCTGGAATCCAGCGTCCCCATCACCACCAGCCGCGGCTCCGGGATGACTGACATTGTGGGATGAATCTCGACATTCCACTGGAAGTGCTCGACATCGACGGCGCTGGGGATGATTTCGATCGGATGGCGGGTGAGTCCTTTGTAAAGCGCCTGTAATCCATTAGAGTGGACGAAAACCAGGTCAGCCTTCGACAGCAGCGCGTTTTCTTGCCTGGTCATTATCTGCTTTTTTATTCCCCGTTGATCACCGGAAAACCTTTCAATGCAGTGATAAACAGAAAGGCATTCATTGAATTCGCCAATCAAGGGTGCCGAATGAGGCGGATACAACCAGAGAACTGGAGACTCAAAATCCAATTGCGGCAGTATGGTGTGAATTTGAGCCGCCAGGCGAGATTGCCCTATCCGGTTGAGAGCTTGAGAATAATACCTGCCAGGGAACACCACAGAAGGCTGCCAGCGCCATATATTCTCCTGCACTTTTACGGGTTTTTGGAATCTCATGTAGCTGGTTCCTTTTCTTCTAAATTTGGAGTGCTTTAGAAGATGCTCAAAACCGATCTGCCGTTCGACATATAACACCCGATGACCGGATTTCGCCAACCTCAACATGATCTGCTGGCGGCTGCCCCAGATCTCGTCCCAGCCGGTGGTGGAGATGCACAGGAAATCCAATGAATCGTGATGATCAAGACTGCTCATAAGGGTCGAATGTAGCTGCAATTCCTTCGATTTCCATTTCCAGTACCTTTGGAAGGGAGAAATACTCGGTAACATATCTAGATGCATTTTCCCCAAGCTGCTCCTGGATGTCTTGATTTGCTAGAAGATCTTTCAATGCCTCGCGTATACTCTCAATCTCAGGACTGCACAGTATACCGGTCTGACCATGCAGGATAAGCTCTTTTATACCGGGAACATTGGTGCCGATAACAGGAACGCCGCAAGCCATCGCTTCGATAAGCGCTTTTGGATGGCCTTCGTACAGGGACGGTAGGATAAATATCCGGCAGGATTTGATTATTCCGGGTAGCTCAGAATGCGGAACGACACCTGAAAATTGAGCGTCTACTCCATGTTTATGCGCTAATTTCTCAAGCTCCGCTCTTTGCACCCCATCCCCAACTACGATCAAGGAACAATCGGGAATTTCGCTTAATGCTAATAAAAGATGTGTGAGGTTTTTTTGCGGATTCAACCTGCCTACGAAGCATATCCTTCCAGGTTTTGAAAAGCGGTACTTATCCGGTGTAAATAACTCAAGATCGACATAATTAGGAACAATATAGATTTTATTCGCCAGAAAAGGAAAATCTTGCTTCAACTCCCTCCCCATTGTTTCGGTTGTGACAAAGATAGCGGTTGATCTCTTCAAAGTAATTGTTTGCAAGGCCTGGATAATTCTTGATTTAATTCCTTTACCCTCCCCCAGCTGGAAAAACTGCGACCACAGGTAACCTGCCCTCACGATTACAGGTTTATGATGTAACATCCCCGCCAGGACGGCAGACCAAGAACCATCCAGTTGGTTGGTCTTGAAAACATCTGCGGTTTTCAATACAGGCCAGTGTAGAAAGACGCTTAAAATGCTGTAAATATTTGCTGGTAATCCCCATTTGTTATAAAGTAGCTCCATGTTCCCCAGTTGGCTTCGGTATTGCAGGTCTTCTTGACCTCCGCATGTTACCAGGCTGAGGCCTCCCAGATGATTACTCAGCTCCCTGTAATATTTTATTTCGCGATCTAAAATTCCAAGTTGATTCCAACGCTCTAGAGAGGTGGCCCTGGAGAGAAATAACACCAGATGAATCTTATTTATATCCATCAATTTCCCAGGATTTTTTGAAGCAAGCCTGTAACTTGCGCTGCGATTAAAGGTGTGAGGTAAGGTTTCATTTTTTCCCTGGCCATACCACCAGCTGATAGCCTGGCGGTATCATCCTCGATGAAGTGGTGCATATGCATATACCAATCATCTATAGAGTGACAAATCGCCCCAGCCTGCCCATCCTCTAAAAGCAAGGAATATGAAGGCACGGGACCAGCTATGGCGGGGACACCCATTGACATAAAGACACCGATTTTGAAAAGGCTGTGACCAAGATCGTATTCATTTTTTACTCTACGTGGTGCGATACAAATATCGCATTGCGAGATCATCTCCGGAAAGGTGTCATGGTCCCAATGTCGGAACTCGAAGTCAAATCTCAATTCAGGACGCCTCCGGGTGACGACAAGAACCCTGATCTGATTCAATTTGATTAAGTCCACCAGTATCGGGCTGAGTGCATTTAGCTCGGATGCTTTCTCCGCTGCGCCAGACCACCCGAGGACCATTGGTCCGCTGGCTTGGGATTTCGAAAACCGGCCTGAATCGAAATGGACAGGATCCACTGAATCGGATACAAAGTAAGATTCTGAATTTACCTGGACGGCCTGTTCCCTAAGGTAAGGGGACACGGTCCAGACCTGATCGGCCACCTCCAGAAGCTTCACGAAATTGTGAACCAGGCGTCTGGATGCACCGCCATATCCCTCTGGTGAGCTCTCCCTGGTCTGGAAATAATTGGCAACCACATCTACTATGATTTTGGTCCCCGCTTGTTTGAGTCTTTGCATCAGCTTGAAATCGTCAGCATCGTAACGACGAAGAAAAATGGATATGTCCGGGTGAGGATCAAGTGTATTGAAACTTATTTCGAAATTCAATTTTTCCAGGTAACTGGCCACCTGTAATCCTCGGATCCACACGCTGGGAAGTACCAGATTGGGATTGATGGCAGACAGTCCCAGCAACCGACGGATTTTAGTTTTGATCTGTTCCGGTATAAACCAGGTTACCCGGATATTCTTGTTCGAGGACACGGTCACCGCACCTTAATCGTCTTTTCGAACACAGATAGATATTTTTCCGCACAATCTTCAATCAGGAAATCCTTTCGGCTTTCCAGTATCCTTTCGCGTAATTCTAAATACCGGTTTCGAATTTCTTTCAGGGAACCTACCAGGTCGTCGTGCAGTGGTACGCCAAAATTGCTCGCCAATTCCGGATTTCCCCCAGAATTATGAAAAAGAACAGGCAGTCCACTGGCTAATCCTTCGAGGATGACGTTCGCGCAAGGGTCGTTTTGCGCGGGATGGACAAGAAGATCCATTTCCCGAAGTATTTCTGCTACCTGCTTTCTTGATTTTACACCCAGGCTAACCACATCCCCTTTATCGACTGCAGGATTCCAGTTTCCGATGAAAAACACCTTTACATTCCTCAGGGAAGCCAGTTTCGGCAGGATTGAAAATCCTTTCATCAGGTTATCAGACCAGGAGATTGCGATGATGTTGATCTCCTTCCCGGGCTTGCACTGCCTGGTTGATGGGTAAAACAGGTTTCCATCCACCGCATTCCGAATTATTACCGAATCAGGCGGTTGAATGCCGAGTTGATGGAAAGATTCACGTGAATATAGACTCTGGAAAATAACAAAGTCTGCGATCACGGCAATAGCGCATTGGATTTGATCGGCCTGTGGATCATTTCGGCCGTATAACCTGGCCATTCCATCCAGGCGTTGGATGAGAGGCGGAAATGGATGAGGACCAGATACACTTTTCCTGGCTGAAATCCCTTTCTCTTTTGCTTCTCGTACTGTCTCATAGTCCAGGTATTGGCCTCTCCCCCTCGACCAGCTGTTAACCAGTACAATATCGTCGTATCTCTTTGGGGTGGAGTCAATCCTGAAACCCAGTCGTCGAAATTCCTGAGCCAATGCAGAAAGAAATGAATTACTCCCTCCCCAGGGATTTCGAGTTAATTGATACCAGATACATATTCGCATAGGTCGTGAAATTCAACGCGGTATTTTTATCGCAGATCCAATCAAGCAGCTTTGGTAACGGTATGGAAGGGAACCCATTAATAGATTCTTTCCAAACCACAGTTCAATAATATTAAGGAAATACAGAAAAACAGGTCGATTCATAAAAAGTTTTGGGCGAAAATTGATAATTTCAAACCAGAAAACAGGAGCGAAAGAATCAACTCTGACCATTGAAAAATAATTCTCAAGCGAACCCCTCAGCTCACCGGCAAAGAATTCACGCTCGTGGTTCGCATGCGAAGGATGTTCGGTGATTCTCAGTGGAGTGGTTAGAACCAGCAGCCCTTCTGTTCGGAGGATTCTTGAGCACTCGCACAAGAATTGATCCGGATTGGAAAGATGTTCAATTACTTCACAACCGACGACAGCGTCAAAAGTTTCGTCGGAGAAAGGTAATTTGTCTGCGGAGCCTTGTAAACACTCTATGAATATCCGGCGCTTTTTGAATTCAGCCCTGGCATATTGTAATGCTTGAAAGGAGATATCAATAACCAGCGGCAAGCCATTTTTCCTGGTGAGCAGATAACTGAGGGCGCCATCGCCGCCACCGACATCCAGGACGGTTTTACCATTCAAATCCCCAAGACGGTCGAGTATCTTGTGATAGCGCGCGCTCACAAAGACATTATGATCTCTGATGGAGCGAGAGATTTGTCTCCAATGATATGCCCCGCGTTGGGAGTAATTGGAAAAACCGTTGGACTTGCTCAACCTGGAAGCTCCTTAGATTTTGCACTTAGAAATAGAATAAAGCCTGCAAGCGAGAGAATCAGGTTGGAGACCAACCTTCCAAATGCAATCCCTTGGCCTCCTAATTGATTAACGAGCAGCAGGGGACCAATCACTGCCGCGATGGCGGCCAGCAGGCGGAGCAGATATTGACGTTTTTCATCCTGGCAAGTACGAAAAAACAACTCTGCGATATTCCCTGGAAGTCCGATGACGAACGCTGCTGTCAGGATGGATATGTAAATCAGGCTGCTTTTATAAACAGGGGGGAGCAAAACCGGTACCAACCTGAATGCCACAAAAACAACTGCGATACCAATCAGTAGAAAAGCGATCCAAACCAGCGAACCTTCACTTAAAAACCGTCTGTGCCGCTGCTTGACCGGGATGTTTACAAGATCAGGATAGCGTATCGTAGTATAGATGATCCATAATTTCTTAAGTTGTTCGTACAAGATTAATGCGATCGAATAATCTGCCATCGTTTGCAGCGGCAAAAATATGCCGACATAGAAGGCATCTATGCGGGTGTGAACCACGCTGACCAGGGAAATTCCAGTCAGGTGTCTCCCATAACGGACCATTTCGGTACGGTCCGCAGGCGGCAGGGATCTGGTCTTCACTTGTCGTAAATATTGTAACAATCCCAGGGTTACCCCCACCTGCATCAGCATCGTGGCCAGCTGGTTGGTGCCGTAAAAGGTAATTACTTTGCTGACCGCCCAAGTTGAAAAAATGAGCGGAATGAATCCGGAGAAATCGGTCAGGCTCTCAAATATTCTGTACCAGAAAAGGTTAGTGAAGCGCTGCTCAGCGCTTAGTAAGCCCACACAGGCCGATAATCCCGCCGTTAATGGGAATGTTACTCCGGCGATGATAAACATCCAGAAGAGTAAAGGGTCACCACGTGAGAACCAGTATACAGACCCTGACAGAAAAGCACCTGCCGACAGAAGCGACCATCGCAGCCGATACTGCAGGTTCACCCGGAAGGCATCTGGTTGCCCTTTTGCTGAATAATGGTAGGCTGCGGTGTCCAGCCCAGTCAAAGAGAGCAGCTGGACAAATGGAAACCAGGCTGCCACTACACCAATCATGCCGACTTCATCCTTCGGCAGAATCCAGGTTACGAGTGGAGTCCGTATGAGCCCTAAAAGGACCGCAATCGCGTTAGCAAGGAGGAGCAAGCCGCCTGAAGTAAGGGTCGTGGAAGCTCGCAACTTGCCGAAGAGAGCGCCAGGGATTGTTGAATTTTTTGGCAACAGGTTCAGATGCTCACAGGATTTCTTTAAGAATCCAGCCAAAGCATGACGAATGAATGATACCGCATTTAGAGAGCTCTCTAGGCAACGGACTGAAGTTTGGTCGACCAGATATGGTAAGATAATTTCATGCCAACGAAACTCAGCCGCTTCTGTGAAGCGATCATGGAGGCTGCCTGGATGGTCGCTCTGATCGTTGCGCCGGTTTTTTTTAATATCTATTCCAGCCGTATTTTTGAACCCGATAAGATCTCTCTCGTACGATCTCTGGCGATCATCATCCTGTTTGCCTGGATGATTAAATCGAGCGAAGAAGGTTGGGTCCTCTTTCGCCAGCACGGAAGTACATCAGCACAGTTTTATAAGATCCTGCGGTTCCCTCTCGTCATACCGCTGCTGGCACTTGCCCTGGTCAATATTCTGGCAACAATTCTCTCAGTCTCCCCGCGTGTCAGCATGTGGGGATCCTACCAGAGACTGCAGGGATTGTATACAAATTTCTCTTATGTTGTGATTTTCTTATCGATACTCGGGAATGTGAGAAGTAGGGAGCAGGTTCAGCGGCTGATCACCGTCGGTATTGTTGCCAGCCTTCCGGTCAGCCTGTACGGTGTTATTCAGCGGTTCAATTTGGACCCCATCCCATGGGGAGGGGATGTTTCTGTCAGGGTTGCTTCAAATATGGGGAACTCCATCTTCGTGGCTGCTTATTTGATAATGATCATCCCCCCAACTTTTGTCCGGATTGTAGAAACGGTTGAAGGGATGCTTAAGGGTAAAGATAATCCCTGGGTAATCTTTACCAGATTAACTGTTTATATTTTTATTGCTGCCCTTCAACTGACAACCCTATTTTTTACAGGTAGCCGCGGTCCATGGCTCGGATGGGCGGCGAGCATGGTTTTCCTGTGGCTTGGGTTCTCTCTGGTGTGGCGCAAACGCTGGCTGTCAATCGCTGGAGTAATCCTGGCGGTGCTGGCAGCGGTTTTCCTGATCGTATTGAATATTCCCGGTGGCCCCCTGGACAATCTGCGGCAGAGTCCTGAATTTGGCAGGCTTGGGCGGTTGTTAGATGCTGAAAGCAGGACCGGGCGGGTGAGAGCATTGATCTGGCAAGGTGCAGCGGACCTGGTTCTGCCGCACGATCCGATTGAATATCCAGACGGTTCTGAAGACCGGATGAATATCATCCGGCCGCTTATTGGTTACGGGCTTGAAAGCATGTACGTTGCCTATAATCCGTTCTATCCCCCCGAGCTGACGCAGGTAGAAAAGCGAAATGCTTCTCCAGACCGGTCTCACAACGAAACCTGGGATGCACTGGTGACCTCCGGATTGCTCGGAATGATTGTTTACGTGGCATTATTTGGATCCGTGATTTTCTATGGATCAAAATGGTTGGGATTGATTCAGAATCGTACTCAAAGAAACCTTTTCGTGGGGCTCTTCCTGGGAGGGGGGATTATGAGCTCCATATTCTTTGTCCTCTGGAAGGGTATTCCATACCTGGGTGTGGCACTGCCCTTCGGCACGGTCCTTGGATTCTTGTTCTATTTAATTTGGAGTGCTCTGAGAGGTCGCTACAGCGCTCCTTCCACAAATTTGGAAATCGCCCGCGCCTATTTACTTTTAGGGCTGCTGGCAGCGATACTGGCCCATTTTGTTGAAATCAATTTCGGAATAGCGATAGTCTCAACCCGCACATATTTTTGGGTATATACATCTTTGCTCCTGGCTGCAGGTTTTATCCTTCCTCAACGTGGTGAATTCCATTTAGCAGCTGAAGAAGGTCTTTCATCGTCCAGTAGCGCCTTTGAATCGAATGTGATATATATGCAAGGTTCTTCTCAAACCGGTGACAAAATTGCGAAAAGCTCAAAATCCAAGAACCGGGTAAATCGAAAAAGAACACCTCAGCGGTTGCCTGAAAGAAGTATCGGCTTATTCAACCTTCCCGAATGGTTAAGATCGGCTTTCGTAATTGGGATCATCTGTGCTGTAATACTCTCGACTTTAGGCTTCTTATATATTACCAACGCCAGCCGCAGTGATTCTGTTTGGGAGACGATATGGGCTTCGATGGTGAGATTGGAAAAATCCGATCAAAGTCGTCCAGCTTCCGGAATCTTCATGTTGTTGATATCAACCTGGGTCATTGGAATAGGTCTGGTCGTCTCAGAGTCAATACGCATCGAGAGGGACGGGACCACTGACACCGGCACAGGAGGGATAAGAATCCTCGTTATTGGATTTGTTGTCACCCTGCTTCTTACACTGTCTTTCTGGCTCATACATGCGAATGAGCTGGTCAGCCTGACTCGCCAGACTGCCGATACGATCGATGAGGTTTTGTCGCAAGTCCGAAACTCGGAAAAACTACTGACCAATTATTATGTTTTTCTATTAATCAGTCTCCTTTTCCTGGCGTTTTCACTGGTGTCGGTGTGGCCTGAGAAGAGTTTCAGAAATGTTTTCAGTTTAGTGTTTGCCTGCGCAGCATGCTTGATTTCTTTATCCCTGGTGACCTATTCAAATCTACGCGTCATTCAGGCGGATATGTCATTCAAAACAGCCGAGATCTTCGCTCAACCCTCTACCTGGCCAGTTGCCATCCGTATTTACGAACGTGCCAATGAGCTGGCGTCGAACGAAGATTATTATTATCTCTTCCTAGGGAGAGCGTATTTGGAGTATGCCCGCAGCCTGGAAAATCCGGAAGATCGCGACCGGCTTATCTCTCAGGCAGCGCGGGATTTGCGCAAAGCCCAGGCGATCAATCCACTGAATCCCGACCATACGGCTAACCTGGCACGGCTTCACAGCCTGTGGGCGTTGAGCACCTCTGAGCCAGAGACGCGCCGGGAAAGGGCAATAATTTCGAATGATTACTTCTCGCGCGCAGTGGTGCTTAAACCGAAAGACGCCAAGCTATGGGACGAGTGGGCCCTGCTCAATTTGAATGTCCTGGACGAGCCAGAAGAGGCTTTGAAGCAGTTAAACATTTCCATGGAAATCGATCCGTTCTATGATTGGACTTACGGGTTGTTGGGAGATTACGTTGAGCGCTACAAGGTAGAGAATTCAGAGCCTGATTCTGAAAACTGGCGGGATGCAATGGAACAGGCAGCTGGTTATTATGAAAATGCCCTGCACTATGCCGATGCAAATAATAGCTCCTTTAGACTAAACTATGTCATCTCATTGGCAGGTATTCAGCTGCAGCTCGGTCAAATCGAAGATGCGATTAGAAATTATGTGTTAGCTCTCGATATTTCCCCTGAAAATTCCGAAAACTGGAAAATACATGAGACTCTTGCCAGGTTGTATTCTCAGGTTGGGGATTCAGCGAATGCCATCTCGAGTGCATTAGCAGCATTAGATTCGGCGCCGGATGATCAGAAATCTCGTCTCCAGGATTTTATTTCTGAATTAGGTGGCTGACACTAATGTAGAAATTAACATGAGACAATTCTTTTAGAATCCTGTTGATTCAGTTGGAGTCTGCCGAGTGATTTCTCTGGCTTTTTTCTTTACGTCATTTATCATTTGCGTTGCTTTAGTCCCTTTTATTCGCAGGTTCAGCTCGGGTTCTGGAATTTCAGGCCCTCCAAGGGCTGACCGCTGGCAGAATCGACCTGTATCACGCTTCGGTGGGATAGCTATTTTTACGGCATTCATAGGGGGATTGGGGATCCTTTTCTACCTGGTAGATGGAGATTTGGATTTAAAGTGGCCTTTGCTGGTCTGTTCCGGCTTGATGTTCCTGGTAGGCCTGGTAGACGATATTCATCCACTATCTCCTCATGCAAAATTCATTTCTCAAATCCTTGTTTCCGCACTCGCCATCAGTTTCGGGTATACGACTGATTTTTTTACACCGCGCGTTGAAGATGAAATTACAGCGCAGCTCCCCAACATTTTTTTGACTTTTCTCTGGCTGGTGGGAATCACAAACGCGTTCAACCTGCTGGATAATATGGATGGACTGGCAGCTGGGATTGCATTGATCGCAGCTGGAATTTTGAGTTATTTTTTCCTGAGCTCCGGGGATTTTGCTCTGTCAGCGGTTTCTCTAGGCCTGGCGGGAGCAGTGGCCGCATTCTTGATCTATAATTTTCCACCCGCCTCGATTTTCATGGGCGATGGTGGAAGCCTTTTTCTCGGTTTCACACTGGCGATTCTGTCAATCACCCGGCAACCTCAGGCATCCAATGTCCTGGCTGTGATGGGAGTGCCGATCCTGCTTTTCTTACTGCCCATTCTGGACACAGTGCTCGTGACTTTCACCCGCTTGCTGCGCGGACAGTCGCCGGTAAAAGGGGGGCGCGACCATACTTCGCACCGTCTGATTGCTTTTGGTTTGAGTGAACGTCAGACTGTGTTTGCCTTGTATGGTATTGCTCTGGTCTGCGGAATAGCTGCGGCTTCGATGGAAGCCATTCAATATTGGTACAGCCTGGTATTGGCGCCTTTTCTGGTTATTTCCCTGGCAGTGCTGTTTGCTTATTTGGGTGGGCTGAGGGTACTCCAACCGGAAGCGGATGATCCAAAAAGAACGCGCATTACCAGGATAATGATAGACCTGGCTTTTCGGAAACGGCTGCTTGAAGTAATCCTGGATTTCATTTTGGTCAGCCTGGCTTATTACCTGGCTTTCTTGGTGTCAAATAGCTTAAGGATGAATGAAATACTGATAAACCGGTATCTATCTTCATTACCGGTAATTTTGATCGCCGCATACATTCTGTTTTTCTCGCTTGGCATATACCGGAGCGTCTGGCGGTACATCGGATTGAGTGATCTATTACGGTTTTTCGCTGCTTCAATTGGATGTGGTATATTCGCCGCCGGCATTTTTTTTATCCTGGACGCAGTCCAGCTGGAAATTTGGGATCAGTCTTCGAGTCCTTCGGCTTTGGTCCTGGCACTTTTTTCTGTCTTCTTGTTCTTAGGGCTCACCGCATCGCGCTCATCTTTTCGAATCATCGAAGCCATGACGCCGAAGAAAAATTCCAGTGTGGAAATCCCGGTCCTTATTTATGGAGCAGGTGAGGAAGGGATCATGCTGGTGGACTGGTTGCGCATTCATTCACAATTCGCATTCAAGCCGGTTGGTTTTATAGATGATGATCCAATTCTCTCAGGGCGTTGGATTCATGGATTAAAAGTGTTGGGGGGATTATCTCAACTTGAATCTATCTTGACGCAGAAGGGCATTGCAGGAATAATTCTAGTTGAAAAAGAAAATCTACCAGAATTAGAAGAGTTGGCGCTGCGGTGCCAACCTTTCAATTGTTGGGTGCGAAGAGCTGTGCTGGGATTTGATGAAGTAAATTTATCGAAACCGCATATTTAATGGTAATTAGTACATAGATGAACAGGAACGGAGACAGGTATGGAACATGAAATGATCACTGACGACCGAATCAAAGCAAATACCCCTTTCCATGAAGCCGCGCCTCCCCTGGTCAGGGTTGGAGGCACACATTACGAAATTGGATACCAGATTGGGCAGGCCTGCAAAGAGCAGATTCACCACAGCGTGGATACTGCTCGCAATCTGCTTGTTTCCGCTTTCAACGATTTGGGGCTCAGCTGGGAAGGAGCCAAGATTCAAGCCCGGAAATACCTTCCGTTTGCACAGGAGCGCTATCCCCAATATATTGATGAATTGAACGGAATGGCTGAAGGAGCTGATATATCTTACGAAGATATCGCGGTGGTTAATGCCATGGAGGCAGTCACCGTGGACGCCCTACACTTAACGAAATGCACCAGCCTGGCAGTAAATGACGACCGGACGGCCGACGGGCATATTCTGGTAGCCCACAACGAAGATTGGGTGCCTGAGGACGAACCCGGTGTTTATATTGTGCATGCCTCACCTGATGACGAACCCTCTTTTCTAGCAATGACTTATGGTGCATTGTTACCGAATGTGGGTTTTAACTCGGCTGGAATTGCCCAATTATGTGATACGGTTTATCCTTCGGATTCGCGCATTGGCATCCCGCGAGTGATCGTTTCAAGAGCCGTGTTAGGAGCACGCACTATGGCCGAAGCCATCCGCTTTGTACTTGTTCCCCAACGTGCTGCCGGATACAACCATATGCTGGTTGATGAAAATGGAGAGATGTATTCAGTCGAGGTTTCCGCCAGGAAATTCGCTCTCTTATATGGGCAGGATGGGTTCATCGTCCATACTAACCACTACCTCGATTCAAGAATGCAGGGGATAGAAGTAGAACCAGATGAATTAATAGGAACGCGACTGCGATATTTCCGTGCGACCAGGTTGATCAAGCGCGTTCAACAGCACACAATTAAATCTTTGGAATTGATCCAGCGAGATCACCTTAATTACCCAAATTCGATTTGCAACCACTATACGGAACATATCGATCCACTCGACCGTGAAAAAACGATCAATGCCATGATCATCGATTTAACCGCGCGCGCTATGCATATCGCGTGGGGAAATCCATGCACGAATCAATACCATACCTATTATTTGTAACTAGATTTTTGCCAGTAACTCGGCTTTTTTTGTTTGAAATTCCTCTTCCGTCAAGGATCCTGCCAGCCGTAGCTGATCCAGCTGCTGGATGAGAGAGGCAATGTTTTCTGAGCTGGTCCCATTCTCGAAATGATCCAGGCGTTCTTTCGAATTGATCATAGCCTGCTTGAAGCGAATGGGTTTTCCTATTTGTTTGAAGACATTAATCCCCAGCTCGCTGGCAGTTAAGATTTCGATGTCCCCAAAGTCAAAAATCCTTCCTAACGCTGACTGCACCATTTTCACATCGTTGACTTTTTCGAGTGAGGAATCAGTCACATTCTTATTAATAACCCCCGAGATCTGGATCACGCGACGATTAGTAACGATATATTGCCGGTTAGTCCAATGAAAGATGTCACGCACCATGGTAAAGATGGGAACCAGCATCAGAACAAATCCTACCAGTAAAGCGATGGATAATTGCAATTGCCTGATTTCGCTCAAATTGAATACGGCAACAATCGTTCCAATAAAGAAAAGAATAATCAAAAGAATTTCAAGGACGATACTTCCAGCTAATTTAAACCAGTGTTGCCGGGCAATGTGGATTATCTTTTCGCGTTCCCCTAATAAGCTGTCAATATAGTGATCCGTCATGTGGTACCTCCGTAGCTAAATCAGGAGATTTTCGAATAACCTTCACATTAATATATCAAATCAATGGTGGGACGTCAAGCAAAGGCGGGCAAGCGTAATTTGCGTGGATCTTGCACAAATAATTGAAATACAAGCAGGGTCAGTCCGCCAATTAGAGCCGAAACGAGGAATGTGGTTGGATAGCTGCTGGTCTGCGCGATCCAGCCGCCCAGAAATGGCGCCAGGATGTTTGCAGGAGCCACGAGTGTATTTGCCAAGCCAATATAAGTCGGTCGATCCGTGTCATTAGTACTAAATTCAAGCGACATGATGATTCCAATGGTCCAATTTGCTACGTTCGCGATACCGATTAGAAAGAAAATCAAATAAAACCAGGCATGATTTGGGGCTAGCCAGGCCAGCAACACGCTCAAAATTGCGCATGCAATGCCGATTTTCATAACCATGGTGTTACTCCAACGGTCGGAGAGCCACCCCATGATCGGATTCGCGACAATCTGGGTTCCAAGGAGGACGCTGGTCATTAATCCTGCTTCCGCCTTGCTGACCGCAAAGGTATTGACCAGATATACCGTAAAGAAGCCAAGCCCCATCATCGCGAATTGAGTGAGGGTGCGCCCCACCAGGTACCAGCGGAAATTCTTATCCCGCTTCAGAATCCGGCTGGAATTTTCCCACAGACTTCCTGATATGAGATTGGTGTTCTCGGGAGGGTTTTCGCGTTCTCGCGTGAGTGCCAGCATTATCCAGGAGATGACCATTGCCAGAGAGCATAAAATGAAACATAAGAAAAAGTTGAGGTAAGTATCCAGGTTTTCTAGAATCAATCCAGCCAGGATTGCACTCATACTGGCGAGTAAATTGGCTGCCGCGGATTGAAATCCGAAAAAGGCACCGCGGCGTTCGGAAGGGATGATCTTTGCTATCATGCTTTGCCAGGCGACGGCAGTTACCCCTGCACCCAGGCTCTGCCAGGTTATCATTAGAAATGACAGAGCTAAGGCAGCCTCGATACCCAATACAGGAATAAACCAGGCGATTACTGCCAACCCTAAGAATGGGATGCGCTCCTGGATTGTCAGGAACAGGGTCATTGGTTTGTACCGCGTTTGGCGGGAGACATGCCTGGAGAAAAACAGCTGGGGAAACTGCCAACCGGCAGCATGTATGGCAGGGATTAGGCCAATCAAAAGTGCTGATTGTGTCATCGTATTAATGAATAAGGGCAGCACGGTGACGAAAGAAGAAAATCCAATTGCTAGACCGAAAAAGGCGCCATCCAAAATATTGACGGTCATATTAAATTTCAAATTCTTTTGAATGTAAGAATTCATTCAATTTCAGCGGATTTTCTTTGCAAACGGTTCAATCGGCGGTCTAGCTCCGCCCGTATCTGGTGGCGGGAGTAGTTTGGGTTGGACGAAGCTGACAGCTGCTTGAAGTCGGATGCCTCCAAAAGATGGATGGCAGAATGGGTCCATTCGATAGCCGAAGGAATGTCTTGCACGTGGTGTTCATAATATTTAGCCAGCTCGATATGTGCAGCCAGATGCTGGAGATCTGCTGCCTGCTGCCAGATAATCACAGCAAATTCGAAATCAGCCTGTCGTTTGTGAATGTAAGCCAGCCGGGTCAATGCATCCAGTAATACCTCCCTGGGAATCCGATTTTCAATGGCATCTTCATGCTGCAGTGCGTGAATATATAGGTTAGAAGCGGCATCAATATCCCCGATTTGTTCGTAAAGCCTGGCTGTTGCGATCAAGTCAGCTCCATATGCCCCGGCTCCTGCAATCGGATCGGACAGCAGGCTGGCAATATGATCCATAAGCACTGCCAGGGAAATCACGTCCATTTTGTTGTGGTAAAACACAGGCTTCAAACGGTTGGCATCACCATCGAGCAGGTATTCGGAATAGAGACTGGGAATTTGCCAGCCTGGGACATCTTCTTCGGTACGGTCGGCATCCAGGATTTGGATTTCCAGGTTTCCCAGTGTGCGGCTTGGAAGGCGGTTCCGCCAGAGTCGCCTGGACAGGTGCAGGAGATCGATATGAATTAATTCACCAAATGGCGGTTGCCAACCTTGCATGAGAAAGCGGGTCTGCAATAAAGGGATATCGAAAGATTTGCCGTTGAAGGTCACGATGGCCTGGCTGGGCGCCAAAAACTCCTCGAAGGCATGCAACTGAGCTGGCTCTTCTTCAGGGCTGCGCAGGAAAAACTGCTCCAAAACGAATTCACTGCCTATGAAACGACCTGCGCCAATCAGGAAAGTGAAAGTCCCGCTGCCTCCTGAAAGACCGGTCGTCTCGGTATCCAGGAATAAGAAGGATTCAGCAGACAGGCCGGCGAGGGAGGGAATCGAGAGGCACAATCCCAGGATATCTAGAGGTGACTTGAGCTCGAGTTTTGAGCGGCCGTGTCGGCTGCCGAGCGGCAGGTGTTCTTCCACCAAAAATGCCTCACCCTGGGAGGTATATATTTCCCTGCCAGATAGCACGTTTGCCAGTGAACTGATTCGGTGCACATCCGGAGCAGGCCGGAGATCTTGTGCTCCAACTTGAACGCCTAGAGCTTTGAGCTTCTTTTTTGAAATAGAAGTCATGCAAGTATTTTAACACTGGTGCTCCAGGAAACGGTATTCAGGGAACCGTCTTGTACCTGGAGGTGAAATCTCAGGTGATTGATTTCGGGAAAGTAGGTGTTTATGTGTCAGTGATGTACGGGACTGATACCTAAGCTGTAAAGGAAGAAAGGATCGCCAGGGTCTCTTCTTTACCTCCCAAACCCTGCTCCCCACCGGGTCCGACGCAGGATGGGCAGCCGTCAGTGCATGGACAGGCCTGAACGAGCTCAAGCGCTCGGCTGAGGAGCTCGCCATGGATTTCAAACAGGCGCTGGCTGAAACCTATCCCGGCCGGAATAAAATCGTACAGAACAATCCCAGGACGGTTATCAACGTAAACGGTGTTCCTGGAAGATTCTTCCGGTATTCCATTGGATGGAATCTCAGTTTGAGCTTGCGCATCTTGCTCAGAGATAAGGGTGAGAGCCAGGTCGGTATGTACGCCTAAATCGGCAGTATCACACATCAGGAAGAACGGCGCCAGGTGGTGGAGTACATACCCGGTACCAGATAAACCCGATCGAACCCGCACAGCGGATTCGACTCGCTGGTGGCAGGTGGGGCACAAGGTGGTCAGATTCTCCAGCCTGTTTGCCTGTTCAGCGCTTGTGAATGTCCGGAATGGAATTTTATGGTGCACATCGTGCGCTCTCCCAATCTCGTGGGTGCCGCACACCTGACAGAGGTATCCATCCCGCTGGCGGACAAGCTGGCGCAGCCTGTCCCAACCTGGCCCGTATTCGTTCGTGTCCCCCCGCCATAATCCCAGCGAGCGCAGGTTCTCGACAGAAGCTTCATTCATTGCCAGCCAGTAACCGGTTGTAAGCAGCTCGGTAGGTGGCAAATCCAATTCTCCAAAACCCAGAGTCTCGTGGGTGTGCCAGCGAATCTTGCGGTAGCCATTCACCCGGGTAGTAACGAGCAGTTCTCCGAAGGCTTTTGAACCTCCGGTGATCTTTTGATAAGAGATTTGCTGGAAGAGCTGGACGGATGTCTGGCTGCGGGGCAGGGTGTAATAATCGACTTCAGCAGCTGACAGGTGCGCCGTGCCCAGATCAAGGTCTAAATCATCCACCAGGTAAGTCTGGCCTTCATGGAGGTAGACCGCCTGCGGATGGGTTAACCACACGGCGCTGGAGCGGTCGACCTGGCCTATCGTTCGGAATTCCCCAAACGCATCTAAAGCCTGGAGCAGCACTGGTTGAGAAGCAGCACTGCGTAAAGAGATGCCTTGAGCCGGATACTGCTCCGCCATCCAGAAATACTTCGAACCGGAATGATGCAGCTGCCTTTGTTCCTGCAAGACTTCCAGGTACTCTGAAGTGGTATCTGGATTGAGACCCTCAAATCCCTCGCCTTCAATAAAAGGTAATTCGAAAGACGCGCAGCGCAGGTGATGGAGCAAGATCAAGGGATTATCCGGATTAATTAGCGCGTGTTCCGGCGTACGTTCGAAAAGGTAATTCGGATGCGAAGCCAGGAATTGATCCAGTGGATCGGCCGTGGCAACCAGGACAGCCAGGGAAGCAGATTCTCCCCTGCCTGCACGCCCGCTTTGCTGCCAGGTGGCTGCAATAGTCCCCGGGTAGCCTACCAGAAGCGCTGCCTGCAAATCACCTATATCGATGCCCAGCTCCAGCGCATTGGTGGCAACCACTACCCGCACCTGGCCCAGGCGCAGCCCGCGTTCGATGGCTCTTCGCTCCTGTGGCAGGTAACCGCTGCGGTAGCCGCGAATTACTGGTTCGGTAGTTTTTTCTGTGGGAGGAAATTCTCCCCCTTTTAGGCCCCGATTTATGGTAATCGATCTCTGGCGCAGGTATGTCAGGATTATTTCAACCGTTCGCCTGGAGCGAGCGAAAATGATCGACTGCAAATTGTAAGCCAGCAAATCTTCCGCCAGGCGCACGCTCTCCTGCAATGCGCTGCGCCGCAAGCCAAGCTCTCGATCGATAACCGGTGGATTATAGATCAGAAAATATTTTGCGCCGCGCCTGGAGCCGTCTTCCGTTATGATTTTAAATTCTTCTTCTGCCAGACGAGCGGAAAATTCGGCTGGATTTTCTATGGTCGCGGAAGTAAGAATGAATTGAGGGCGAGCGCCGTAGAAACGCCCGATCCGCTTCAGCCTGCGGATGACATTTGCCACGTGTGACCCAAACACACCCCGGTAGGTGTGGATTTCATCGATGACGACATAACGCAGGGAACTGAAGAACTTAATCCAGCGGGTATGGTGAGGCAGGATACCGATATGCAGCATATCGGGATTGGTGATGAGCAGTCGTGACCTGCTACGGATTGCCTGGCGCTGTTGAGAGGGTGTATCTCCGTCATAAATTGCGATGGGGATCTGTTCCTGTTCCAATTCCAGTCCAGTAAATCCTTCAACTTCCTGGAGTGAATACAAGCCATCAACCCATTCTTTTAGCAGCGCTAACTGGTCCTGAGCCAATGCTTTTGTTGGAAAGAGATACAGGGCCGTGCTTTGAGTCTCACGCAGCAGGCGATCCAGAACCGGAAGGTTGTAACAAAGGGTCTTTCCGCTGGCGGTGCCAGTCACTACAACCACATTTTTACCAGCCTGAACGGATTCCCAGGCAGACGTTTGGTGAGTGAATAAAGATGTGATACCTTTTTGGCGCAAGACAGCTGCTAGAACCGGGTGGATGGCGTCAGGCAAAGGTGAGTATTGAGGGATCCTTGCTGGCAGGGTATGCCAGTCGGTGAAATTCCCACCGACTGTCGGCTCAAGTTGCCAGGCAGTTAAGAGGTCCTCTACAGACATTGCGCGGGTTATAGGCCAGTGAAGGAGAAAAATTCAGAGTATCTGAACCAGGGTTGTAGCGTCGTTATCGGAAGAGTCCAGCTCCTGTTCGTCAGCTTCCACTTCAGCTTGGTTGCTAATCGTGCCGGAGGAATTTGGCGTTATTACGGTGATTGTCACAGTCATAGACGCACCGGGAGCCAGGCTGCCTAATCCGCAGGTTACAGTGCCCAGGATATGCGAGCAGGTTGGGATCGAGGGAGTGGAAGCGTCGAATGATGCGCTGAACGGCAAATCATTCGTCAATATGATATTGGAAGCCGGCGCTGGCCCGGTATTGGTGATCGTCAGAGTGTAGGTGATGGTTGAGCTGTGGCTGGCAGTGGTAGGTGCTTCTACATTCATTACCAGATCGACTGCGGGCGTGATAACTGTCACATCTGTTGCTATCTTGTTGTTTTGGGCTGGATCGATTGGCGAGGACAGATAAACGGTATTCGAGATCGTACCCTGGCTCTGGTCTTTAACGCGGGTACTTACGGTGATCGAAATGCTGCCCCCTGGGCGAATCGTGCCGTTGGTGTTGACATTCCCACTCTGAGCTCCACTTGGCTGACAATATGAACCTGCTGAGGCGGTACACGTCCATGACAGTGAAGTCAAGGCATCAGGGATTACATTGGATAATACGACGCCAACTGCGGTGCTGGGTCCGCTATTGGTCGCCACGATTGTGTAGACGTTGGTCTGACCAGGTGAAATCTCTGTGCGATTGTCGGTTATTGCCAGCGTAAAGGAAACTTTTGGAGTCAATACATCGGTATCGGTTGCCACGTTGTTTGTTGAGTTGGATTCGACGAATCTTGAGGGAGGGGAAACACTGGCAGAGTTGGTTATCGCGCCAGACGACCCGGGTGACACGCTACCGCTGACAATAAAAGTGATTTCCCCTCCTACCAGCATATCTACCATCATATTGAGGTTGCTAAAACCATTGGAGCCCCGGCAGTAGGAACCTGAAGATGCAGTGCAGCTCCAGCTGATATTGACCAGCGCATCCGGGAAAGTGTCAATTACCTGGGCGTTCGTGACGTGGGTGGGGCCGTTGTTGCGGACGCGGATCGTATAGGTCATACTGGCACCGGGAACCGCTGAAGCGGCACCGCTGTCCACGAATATACTCAGGTCGGTAGTGGGATTCTGAGTAGAAGCAGGACGGGTGGGAGTGATCGTGGTGGGGCTTTGAGTAGCGGTCTTGGTGGGGGCATTTCCGGGATCAGGATCGATGCCATCCTCGATACCATCCCCGTCGGTGTCTCGCTTCAAAGGATCGATATTTTTTGCGATTTCCTGGCCATCTGTCAGACCGTCTCCGTCGCTGTCCGGCATCAAGGGATTGGTTTTGTATTTTTGTATTTCATCGCCATCTTTTAACTCGTCCAGGTCGGTATCGGGCTGATCCGGTTTTGTATTGAAGATGGCTTCCTGGGAATTCGGCAGTCCATCCTGGTCATCATCGGCGATGAACCAGTTGGCAGTGGCAGTAGCCGCTTGCGCGGAGCTCAGTGTGGCATCAGCATTCTCCTGCGCTAAGGAGGTGCTGCCCATCTGCACATTAAGTGTCTCAAGAGCTACAGCTGTCAGGTTAGCGGCTTCGGTCTCCTGCGCCTGGCGGGCAGGAATTGTGACCTGATTGAAGAAAAGCAAAGCACCGCAGGCCATTACCAGGCACAGAACGATTAAGGCGACAGGTGCCCAGCTGGGAACCAGGGGACGATTGGTGTATTCACCTTTCAGTGTCTGGAACTGGCCGGATTGAGAGCTGACGACGACCCCATAAGATAGCAGAGTTTCACTTCCAAACCAGCGGCGTTGGCCTGGTTTAGCAAAGAAACTGATAGAGCCAGACTGGCCAGGCGGAAGGGTGATTTTTGCAGTGGGAGGTGTGAACGTTATTCCACCATGCTTGGTATCCCATCCGACAGAATAAGTTTCCGGCAGATTACCCAAATTGCGGATAATAACCTGTCCTTTTGCACCCGTATTCAATCTGGCTGGCCTGATTTCACCTGTGAATTGGGCAAATGCGGAGATTGTGATTGCCAATCGTAATTCCACAACCTGGGAAGCGTCATTTTGACTGGCTATCCGGATGGTGAGAATATGGTGTCCAGCGCGGCTCTCTGCACTGCGAGCAGGTTGGAAGGTGATCGGTACAAAGCGCTGGCTGGCAGGCTGCATGCTGACCGATTGAGGCCGGTTGGGCAGCCATTCCAATGGGATCCCGATGAAAGTGATGCGAAATTGGTCCGCAATCGGAGCCTGGTTGATAACCAGTAATGAAGTGGAAACCTGGCCTCCTGGAGGTACTGTAAGGTTGGCAGATTCAAGGTAAACGCCGAGCAATGCTTTTCCAGGGCTGAATTTTACCTGGGTCAGGTCGATGCCTTCTCCATCAGGATGCACCAGTTTGAAGTCCGGCTCGATAATGGTTTCTTGTTCTTCTGGCTGCATGGATTCAGCCGAGACAGCAATGGTGGACCTGTCCTGGCTGATGCGTTCAAGCCTCAGCCAGGTTTCACCCACACGCAGGTTAATTCCTTCTGTCCAGCGGCGAGGTTTATTCGATTCCAGTTTCTGATTGCCAACATAGGAGCCATTTCGGCTGTCCAGGTCGACAACCGAGTAGGTTTGGCCGTCGAATTCGATGCGGGCATGGTGGCGAGAGACGCCGGGTTGATTGAGCACAATATCGTTGTCGTTCCCACGGCCGATGGTCATGGATGGAGGTTTGAACGAAATTGTGTGGATGGTTTTATCGGCCAGAAGAATATGGATTTTATCCTGGGAGGAATCGAAGGTCACTTCTGCCGCTGGTGGTGCAATTTCCTCCTTTTCCACTGGGGCATCTTCAGTGTCAGAGCGACTGACTTGGTACGCCCATAGCAGGCTGGCGGTATCTTCAGAGCCTTGAGGTTTTGTGTTCAGCTTGGAGAAACCTTCCAGCGCATCCTCCAGCCTGGAGGACATGCTTTCTGCACTCGGAAATCGATCCTCCGGTCTGCCAGCAGTGGCTATAAGAATAATTTCTTCCAACGCTTCAGGCAGGTCAGGTCGAATGGTGCGCGGAAGTCTTAAGGAAGACGTATCAGAACGCGGGGATTGCACGTCTTCAGATATCGAACTGAAATCAAAGGATGGTGATTTTCCAGTTGTCAGCTCGTACAGGAGCATACCCGCTGTGTAAATATCGGACCGCTGGTCAAACTTTTCACCTGCAGCGAGTTCTGGCGGCTCATAAGCCGGTATGCTGAGGTGGTAAGGGAGGCCTGGTATATGCAGGCCAAAATTCGCCAATACTGGCTGGAAAAGCAATCCATCACCCGGCTCTTCTCTCAGGTATATGCATTGTGGGGTCAGTTCTCCGTGGGTGATGCCGCGCTGGTGGGCGTAATCCAGAGCAGCCAATACCTGGCGGGTGAATTGGATTGCTTCCACGATGGGAATGGTCTTCTTATGTTCCCGCAGCCTTTCCAACAAATCCTGCACGTTGTCGCCCGGGATGTATTCGCGCACAATGAAAGCACCGTTTTCCACTTCTCGAAATTCGAAGGACCTGACAATGGCAGGATGCCGCCAGCGCAAGACAGTTTTAGTAATATGCGCGATGTGCTCGAGCAGTCCTGGATTATTTGTATGTTCTGCATGCAGGAGTTGAAGCACCACATCCCTATCAAGGTCGGAGCTGCGAGCCTTCCATAGCTCTCCCCAGGTGTCTTCTCCAAGATTTTCCAGGATCTGATATTGATCTATTTTGCTTCCAACTAGAAAATCCATGCTAATTCACCCCAGTTTTTCCATTGCATCGTCAAGGATAATCAATCGCAATATTGCCGTGAATATCGGCTTCCAGGAAACTTGCCAGTGATACTATCCAAATTTCACCTGCACCAAAATCGGCGGGAGTTACATTATACGCCAGGCTCAGCGGGCTGCCGCCGTCCTGCCTTGCATAATAACCGGTCTGCCCGGAGCCGTTCAATATCAATGCCAGCTGTGCGGGTAGTCCTGTCCACTCAGCGTGGGAACCAATCGTACCACTGCGTTTCAATATAATCAGGCTCACTGACCGTCCCGATGTGGGATTAATCATAAATTCCGCTGTGATGGGATCGCTCGAAGCCCCGCCCGGGTATGTAAGCTCCGCACTGCCATTCGCTTCACCGCTGCCAAAGCTGGCGATCGTAACCCTCCAGTGATCTCCGCTGGAGAAATCTGCAGGAGTCACCGTGTAGGCGACTTCCAGGCCAGTTCCGCCATCTTCGCGGGCATAGGTATTGACCTGACCCGGACCGTTGATGATCAATGCCAGGTCTTCCTGGCTGCCTGACCAGTCCAGCCGGACTCGGATCTGGCCAGGGCTGACCAGACGCAGATTGTAGACCACGCGATTCGATAACAGGTCGACCGGATGAGTCCAGGATTGAGGGATGTTGGAGATCGCCGTAAGAGCGGCCGATTGAGCGGTTGAGGTCGCAGCGACCGACTCGGCTGTCTGGCTGGCGAATGCACCTGCTGCGGTCTGTGTTGCAGACACTACCTGTGCAGTCTGCGTGGCAGCGGAGGCATTCTGCAGGGCGGAAGCTGTCTGTGTGAGTGCCGCGGCCAATGTCGCGCCGGCGTCTGCGGTGGGTGTGGATGTCATCAATGGTACTTCATCGAACGGATCGATGATGCCGTCGCCGTCGGTATCGGATTTATTCGGATCTAAACCAGCAATAATCTCATCGCCATCCTTCAACCCATCTCCATCGCTGTCAGATTTAAGGGGATCGGTATGATAACGGTTCACTTCATCGCCGTCGTTAACCACATCCTGGTCGGTATCGGCCCTATCAGGTAGAGTCTGCAACCCGAGCTCTGTCGAATTATTTAATCCGTCCAGGTCATCATCCCCGGTCATCCAGCTGGCAGTGGCTGTGACGGCATTGATGGTGGCCTGGTTAGCGTTGGAGAGAAATATGACCATAGCCGTGCCTGCCTGTTGGGTCGCCTGAACAACCAGCGCCAGCTCCGTCTGAGCGTCACCCGTCCTGCGGGTGGACTGGCTCGATCCGCTCACCAGGAATCCGGAAAACACCAATAGGATACCTGCCAACAGCAGGCATCCGAGAAGAAGAGCAGGGAGAATCCAAACCGGGATTTTCGCTTTTCCTGATAATTCACCTTCCAGGATATGGGGCTGCCCACTGGCTGGTGTGATCCTGGTGGTGAAATGGTGATTGTGTGATTCCCCAAACCAGGCATTGTTCCTGGTTTCAGCCCGGAACTCGGCGATCGCCGCCTGTCCTTCGAGGATATTCAGCTGCAGCTCCGGTGGGATGAATTCCAATTCGCCTGCCGCGTCTTGCCACAGGATGTGGAAAGTCTCCGGCGTGTTGCCCTGGTTGCGCAGGTGAAGCTGCCCTATCTCTCCTGGGCTGAGCAGCTGCGGCCGAAGCTCGCTGCTGAAAGCGGAGAACTTGTTCACCGTCAGGACAGCCCGGACATCGACCATCTCGCCTGGGGCAGATTGGCTGGCAACTCGGATCGTGATCGGATAGCGACCTGCACGGCTTTCGGGGATGCGGGGTGGGTGGATCAGGATTGACAGATTCTGCTGAGCTCCGGGAAGCATGGGGATCGCCTGGGCAGGGAAATTAAGCCAGTTTTCAGGAACACCTGAAATAGTAACTTGGAACCGGTCGGCCGCAGAAGAACGGTTGAGCAAAATAAATGGCAGCACCAGGCTGCGGCCTGGCTCGGTGAAAATTTGCGGGTTCTCCAGGTAGACCACCACATGCTTTTGACCCTGACTGGTGTGCAGCATTCCTTCACTCACCGCCACACCATTGGAGCGCAGGACGGTTGCAGCGCTGGCTGCAAGAAAGACCTGATCATGTCTTGCCGGTTCGTAATATTCGGCTTGGCTTTGGTGGATTTGGGTTAGCAGGCTGGCGCTATCTTGATTCAGAGTTGTGGAATCAGAAGCCAGATTTGAAAGCACCTGCTGGATAGCTTCAGCAAATTTCCCGGCGCTGCTGAACCTCCTGTCGGGATCCTTTTCAAGTGCCTGTAGAATGATCCTTTCAAGCTCTGCTGGCAGGTCTGAACGGAGGGAGCGCGGTGCAGGTGCGAGAGTTTGTACGTGATAGCGGATGGCTTCGGTGATGGTCCTGGCTGGAAATGGTTTTTGACCGGTGCACAGCTCGAACAATAGGATGCCCAGCGAATAAACATCGCTGCGCTCGTCGGTCGACTGCCCGCTGGCCTGCTCCGGCGACATGTAAGCCGGGGTGCCCAGGAGCCCGCCTTCCTGGGTGAGGATGCCGCCTTCGGCCAGCTTTGCCAGGCCCAGGTCAGTGATCACCGGGCGGAACGGCAGGTCACCCGTGCTTTCGGGTTCCAGCATGATATTGCTGGGCTTGATGTCGCGGTGCAAAACGCCCTGACGGTGGGCGTAGTCGATCGCCAGGCATAATTGCCGAACCAGCTGTGCAGCTTCAATCAGTGGAATCCATTTACCCTGCTCGCGCAGCTTGCGCAGCATCTTCTCCAGGTTGTCACCCGGAATGTATTCCATCACGATGAAAGGAAAGGAATGGTCTTGCCCGAAATCGTGCACCTGGACGATGCCGGGGTGGTCGAGTCGGGCCGCAGAGCGCGCTTCTTGAAGAAAACGGTCCTGGAAATTGGGCTGTCGGGCAAACTGCGGGTAGAGCACTTTGACTGCCACGTTACGCTCCAGGGTCAGATCATAGGCCTTAAAAACCGCGCCCATGCCCCCCTCGCCGAGCAGGCTGCCGATCTTGTAGCGGTTGAGTGTCTTTCCAATCAGGTGTTCCACGGCTGGATATTTAATCAGATGATCTGCGGTGAGTATAACCCATTCACCGCATTCGAGAAGCTATTATTTTATGATACAAGAGTTGTGCCCGAAAAGGAAAATGTGACATTCTGCTCTATTTATATTAAAGAAAAACGTACAGCTAATGCACTTTTTTAAGCAGAAGTGAAGCACGTATTTTGTAAGCTCGATACACGTGAAATTTTTCAAACCGAAAAGAATTGGTTTGGAATTGTATTTGGGAAGAAATTTATTTTCTACGGTAGATTATTATGCCTGAGGAAAGAACCAGGATCAAACCCATAACAACCAAACCAATCATGCCGGCCAGTATTGGGTCTATCTTGATTTGTGTAGAAAGGCTGGAGTCCGTTGGGGCAGGAGTGGCGGTGACCGTTTTGGTTGGGGTGGGGGTCGAGGTGGGGTTGTGAGAATTAAGAATCGAGTTCGGGGTCTGGCCGGAGGCAGAGGGTGCGGCAGTTTCGGAGGGTTCAGCTTCGGCCGGGGGTGAGGTTGGGGTGACCAGTCCGGCGGGGACGATAAGCAGCCACTGCTCAGCCCAGATCGATGAATCATCGGGTGCCATGTTGTTCAGCTCACGGATGCGGGCCTCGGAAACGCCATAAGCCAGGGAAATCGCCCACAGCGTCTGCCCATAACCTACTTCGAGGACCACTGCCCCGCTGGGTTTCATGGTAGATGTCCGCAGTGGAACCAGGGCGATCGGGGTGGACCCGAGAGCGGAGCCGGGGGTACCGCCGGGCCGGGTTGGTAAGGCGCCGTCACCGCTTGGACTCACATTCAGCGTAATGTAAGTGGTAGTGTCATCGGATGCCACCCCCACACCGGCAGAGCCGCTGGCGTAGCCAACCATAGACTTCATGTGGACTGGGTCAGACCAAATCTCGTAAACAATACTGTAGGCAGTCAGGTAGCCGATATCACTGCCTGCCACGTTCTCGACACAACCGCGCGATAAGGATGTCAGGCCGTCCGAGTGCAGATGGGTCGAAGTCCCGGTGCGTGCCTGGAAATCGGAGTGCTCCTGGGCGTATGCGGTGACGCCCGGATCGACCGAATAGGGCTGCAATCCCTGGCTTAAGCGCAATTCATTAACCAGGCTCATCACCTCACCGGCGGAGAGGAAGTTCATTGAGGCGGAAGCCAGGCGCAGGGGAATGACGGTACCCGCAGACATCAGCGAAATGAAGACGAGCGAAAACAGGAAAATTCTGCCGTGGTTTACATTAGGAAACACCCCCAATAAACTGTCAGGCTTGAATTTCTTCAACTGGAAGGTCCCCTTTCAGATATCTGGTAAATCTCTTCATACAGCGGCTGCAGGCGCTGGTACATACGCAGGTACACTTTCTGGTACAGCTCGTCGTAGATCTTATGAGTGGCGGGCTGCGGTTCGAAGGTATCTCCCAGGCGGGTCATTTCCTTCACGGCTGTGCGGAAATCGGGGTGCAGTTTCAGCCCGACCGCCGCGTCGATGGCAGCACCCAAACCGGTCGCCTCGCAGACATGCGGTCGTGAGGCCGGCAGGTTGAAGACATCAGCCGTCAGCTGCATGGCTGCCTGGCTCTGACTGCCGCCGCCGGCGACGCGCAAAGCTGTGATCGGCACGCCGGAGCGTTTGACGGTGCGCTGGGCGCCTTCGCGCAGCGAGTAGGCAATTCCCTCCAGGATCGCCCTGTACATGTGGGCGCGGGTGTGCACATCGCCAAAGCCGATGATGGCGCCGCGCGCTTCCGGACCGGGCACTTTCAACCCCGGTGACCAGTAGGGCTGCAGCAGCAGACCCTGGCTGCCGGGTGGGACGGCGTTGACCAGCTCGTCGAACAATTCTTCTGCCGCGATGCCGCGCTCATCGGCCAGGCGCTGCTCATGCAGGCCGAACTCGTTCTTGAACCAGCTCACCATCCAGTACCCGCGGTAGACCTGGAATTCCAGGCTGTACGCCCCTGGAACGGCAGCTGGATATGGCGGGATGAGCGGGATTATCTCGATGTAGCGAGTATGGGTGGTGTTGATGGTGGCAGAGCTGCCGTAGCTTATGCAGCCGAAATGCGGCTCCAGGCATCCTGATCCGATCACTTCGCAGGCCTTGTCGGAGGCTGCGGCGATCAGAGGTAAGCCGGCGGGTATCCCAGTGTCCCGGGCAGCTTCCTGGCTGATCTCTCCCAGCTGCCCTGCTACCGGTACCAGCTCGGGAAGGAGTGCTGGGTCAATCGGCACCGCCTGCCATTTCCAGTCCCATTTTTTCGACCAGGCCAGGTGCTTGTAATCGAAAGGGAGGTAGCCGACCTGGCAGCCGACAGAATCGGCCAGCTGACCGCTCAAGCGGTAAGTCAGGTAGCCGGATAGGAACAGGTATTTATAGGTATTCTTCCAAATATCGGGCTGGTGCGAGCTGAGCCAGTTGGCTTCTGCTTCGGCCTGCAGATAAGCCACTGTGCGCGACATGCCCGATATGGCAAAAACCAGACCCCACAAGCCGCCCACCGGTTTCAGTCCGGATGTCCGCCGCTGGTCGAGCCAGACGATAGCAGGTCGCAGCGGCTGGCCTTTTTCATCCAGATTGATCATCGTCGAGCGCTGGGTGGTCAGGGCCACGCCTGCCAGGCGATCCCGGGATAAATCTTGAGGCGATGAATCGAGCAGCGACCAGAGCTGCTGGCAGGACTGGCAAAGGGTCTGCCAGAAAACCTGGGGATCCTGCTCGGCAAGGCCGGGAGCAGTGGAGAAGTAAGGCTCGATGGGGACGCGCGATTTTAGCAGCAGCCGGCCTTGCAGGTCGAAGATCAGAGCCCGCACGCTCTGCGTGCCGCAGTCGAAAGCCAGTATCAGGTCTTTGTTTGCTGCATTCATTGTAAATCTCCCTGAATTGAAATTGGGTCCTGTCGATTGAGCATGCGCATAGCCGTACTCAGGTGATAGCAGATAATCCGTAGCTCTCCTGCCACAGAGTACGGTAGCATTCTTCTTCGACCTGCCAGCGCCGGTCATCCCAGCCCAGCTCCGGCTGTGCAATTGACCGGATGCATTCCATGATCGGGATGCCACCTGCGGGAAGCAGCAAGCCCAGGCGCACCCTGCGCAGGAGCAGGTCATCCAGATGCACCACGGCTTCACTGCGGGCTGCCCAACGCAGCTCCGCCCACAGCATTGGTGTGTTGCCGATCGCTTCTAGTTCACCTGGCCTGACAGCTTCAATCAGTGGGATGATTTCTGCTCCGTGGCGTCCGGAAAGACGCGATTGTGCTGCGGGAGACAGCCCGGATATCTGTGGAAGGTTCTCAGGCGAGGCATTCAAAATGCGCTGGTCAGGTACAAATTTGATCTCTTCCGGCAGGTATTTTCGCATACTCTCCAGAGCATCCTGTGCCATCAGCCGGAAGGTAGTCAGCTTACCTCCGCTCACAGTCAACAAGCCGTTTTCATACCACAGGATGTGCTCACGTGACTCTTTAGAGGGGTCCGTTTTACCGGTGTCGATGACCGGACGGATACCCGAGAAAGTCGCCTGGATATCCGCGTGGGTGAGCTCGAGGCAAGGGAAGGCGAATTGGACCGCCTGGAGCAAGTATTCGAGCTCTTGTGCATCGATGGCAGGGTCTTTAGATAAGGTATCCTTGTGATCAATGTCGGTCGTCCCGACCAGTGTCAGGCCCTCCCATGGCACGGTGAAAACGGGTCTCCCATCTTGTGGGTGCAGGAAACTTACCGAGCGGGTGAGGGGCAGCCTGCTGAAGGGAATTAATATGTGACTGCCGCGCAGCCTGCGCAGGCGGCTTTTACCACCCACCTGCTGGCGCAGGTCGTCAGCCCAGGCTCCGGTAGCATTTACAACCACCTGGGAATTAATTTCCTTGTACCTGCCCTGGCCTTCGGGAGAAACATCGCGCAGCAATACCCCACATACACGTCCGTCTCTCAGCTTGAGCAGTTGTTCTGCCCTGGCGTAATTCAACGCCACCGCACCATCTGTCACAGCTTCCTGGATGACCCGCAGCACCAGTCGTGCGTCGTCGGTCTGGGCGTCAAAATAGCGGAACCCGCCTGTGAGACGATCGGGATTTACAGCTGGGCACAATTCTCGCATGTCGAGGGCGTCATAGTGGCGGTGACCCCATTTTGAGGCCAGGATATCGTAAACCACCAGGCCGAAGCCGAACATCCAGCCAGGGATGGCATCTCCGTCGTAATTCAACAGCAGGATCCCCATTGGATTGACCAGGCCGCGGCCTTCCTTGATAAGCCGCTCTCGCTCGCGCACGGATTTTTTCGTCAGGCTGATCTGGGCATTTCGCAAATAGCGGAATCCACCGTGCACCAGCTTGGAGGAGCGGCTGGAGGTTCCAGAAGCAAAATCGCCGGCTTCCACCAGAAAGGTCCGCATCCCGGCACGCTGCGATTCACGCAGGATGCCGGCGCCGGTAATCCCGCCTCCTATCACCAGAATATCCCAGGGCCGGTCGATTTCTGACCAGGTTTTATCCCTCCATCCTTTATTCCACATCACAATACCCCATTCATTTCCGCTCGATACCGGTCATCGATTCAATCGACCAGCTTCCCTGGATTCAAAATTCCATTCGGATCAAACGACCTGCTGATTTTCTGCAAAATTTCAATACCAAAAGAACCCTTCTCGGCGCCCAGGTAGGGTTTGTGGTCACTGCCGACCCCATGCTGATGGCTGATTGTGCCGCCAAAGGTCAGGATGGCCTGGCTGGCAGCAGATTTCATTTCCTTCCACTGCTGTAGGGTTTGCTCCGGATCCGGCATGCGGCGGAAAAGGTAGGTGACGTAAATACTGGCGCCGTCCTGGTATATATGCGAAAGGTGGCAGAGCACGAGCACGCGCTCAGAGGCATTTTCCTGGCACACTCGGATGGTATGGGTGATCGCATCAACAGCTGCAGGGATTTTCCTCCACGGCAAGGCAGTCTCCAGCGTGTCGATGGCATAACCTGCAGACCATAAAGTATTGCGCAGGTAAGGGCTGAGAAAGCGTGATTTTTGCCAGGCTCTGCCTGCCGTCTTCCCGGTGTCGAGACCCCGGGTTCTCCTTATCACTTCGCCAACCCTATCCCTGGCATCTTGGTGGGTTTCTTCATCACCGGTGATCCCGTAAACCAGCAGGCATTTTTCTGGTCCATACTTCAGCAGGCACAGCCCGCGATCCGCCCAATTTACCAGCCGGGTTTTACCAGACAGTATCAGAGTGGTTTCAGTTTCTTGGGCGTTGCTCAGGCGCGCCATTGAAACCGGTAAATGTTCCTGGGCGATTTGGCGAACGGCATCCATACCGTCCTGCCAGTTGTGGAAGAAAACCCCGTAAAATGATTCGAATTGGGGAATTAGGCGAACACGAACGACTGCTCGAGTGATCAGGCCAAAGCGCCCTTCTGACCCTAATACCAGCTGGCGCAGGTCGGGTCCGGCCGCACTGGCTGGGAGGGAGGGCAGATCGAGTGAACCGACAGGCGATTCAAGGTGCCCGCCAGCAAATAAATCTTCGATGCGCCCATAGTAATACGACTGCTGCCCGCTGGATCGCGTCGCAATCCAACCGCCCAGAGTTGATAGCTCGAAAGACTGCGGGTAATGTCCCAATGTGAATCCCTGCTGGCGTAGCTGGCGCTCAATTTCTGGCCCGCAGGCGCCAGCTTCGATGGTTGCCAGGTGGCTAACTGTATCAAGATCAAGCAGCTTGTTCATTTGGGATAGATCCACGCATAAAACGGGATTTGCGGTTTGGCCTGGATTGATGTGACCCACAACGCTGGTCCCGCCGCCGTATGCGATGAGATTTCCCTGGCAGTCTTGCACGTACCGCATCAGCTTGTGTACATCCAGATTGCCAGCCGGGTAGGCAACCCCATCCGGGTATCTCCCAATTTTTCCGGTTTTCATTGCCACCCAGTCCGGGAGCGATTGGCCGCGCGCGTGCTTCAAGCGATCGAAGGGATCAACTTTCACAAGTGGATGATCAGGCAGCTGGCTGGCTGGAACATCGTCCAGGATGCTCTCCAGGCTGGCATCCTGCGACACATCTCCGCTCCCAATGCGCTCCGCCAGATATTCCACTGCTGTTTCTGGCAGCGGATAATCGATTCTGTCATCACCCCAACCGTTCCACCGTCGCATACTGCCCTCCACCTGACCCAGTTACTAAAAAATAGACCCTCAGCAGGACCTAACGGATAAAATCTAGATAATCAGCGCATGGTTCCAGTTTCTTCAACCTGCTTACGAATTGAATCTCTCTCCATCAATTTCCACATCCTGAAGCTTTTCAGCATCACATCGCGCGTGATTTCCTCTGCATTTCCAGGATCTTTTTGGTAAGCTGCCTGTTCCAGCCCGTGATAAAACGCCAGCGAGGTCAAACGAGCTTCGCGGGTCTGAAAATAGATGCTTGCCATCGGCAGGTAGAGCTCGCGAAAGCCATTCAGGATCAACGTGAACACCGGATTCCCCGAAGCAACGGTCAGGCCATGATGTAGCCGCCAATCGAACCCGGCGTATACTTCTGCGGAATCCTCCAGCAGGGCAGAGGCAGCTGTGATGATGATTACCTGTTCCGCATCCCGTTCAACAGCCAGCCGTGCATATTCTGGTGCCAGAAGGATGCGTACCTGGAGCAGATTGGGTATAAAATTTTCTGGGATGTGCTGTGTGCGGCGAGCGATGGCACTCAGGACGCCCAGGCTGCCTTCGTGCCAGTAATCGCGCACACGAGTCGGGCGTCCGTGCCGGATTTCGATCCAGCCATCGCATGCCAGGCGCTGCAAGGCTTCCCGCAGAGTCGGACGCGTGATTCCTAGTTGAATTGCCAGCTCGCGCTCGGCAGGAAGTCTGGATGATACCGGGAAATGCCCTTCCAGGATGGCATCTATGATCCGCTCTTCGGTGATTTCGGCTGGTTTGGGGGGGATGGTCCAGTTCATTTCGGATCACTGGTAAGTGGTCTGACCAGTTTGCAATATTTTACTTCACTTGGGGAGAATTGTAAATCAGGAGAAGACTGGAGACAATCAAATTCAAGATATAATTTTCATAGATATTTGCTGCGCATTCCGAAAGGAAAAAAATGAATAAATTCCCGTCGCAGGATGTTTACGATTATGTGATCATCGGATCGGGTTTTGGGGGAAGCGTCTCTGCAATGCGCCTGACTGAGAAGGGATATTCGGTGCTGGTCATCGAACGCGGAAAACGGTACGAAGACAAAGATTTCCCAAAGACCAACTGGAATATTTTTAAATTTCTATGGCTGCCAGCTTTGCGTTGTTTTGGAATCTTTCAGATGACTCTTTTCCGGCATGTGCTGGTTCTGCACGGATCCGGAGTGGGGGGAGGCAGCCTGGGCTATTCAAATGTCCTTATGCAGCCCAGCGACGAGTTGTTTGAGAATCCTGCCTGGAGAAACCTGGCGGACTGGAAGAATATACTATTACCCTACTACGCGACTGCCCGGCGGATGCTGGGGGTGAAAGATAATCCGTGCATGTGGCCTGCGGATCGCATGTTGAAAGAGATAGCAGTCGAACTGAAACGAGAGAACACATTTCTGCCTACACCGGTCGGAGTGTTTTTTAACGAGCATGGTAAAGAAGGCTTGGATGTTCCCGATCCGTATTTCGATGGAATAGGGCCATCGCGATCCGGCTGTACGTACTGCGGCGCCTGCATGGTAGGCTGCCGGGAAAATGCGAAAAATACATTGGTGAAGAATTATCTCTATTTCGCTGAAAAGCAGGGTGCTGAGATTCTGGCGGAAGCCCAGGTGCACGATATTCGACCATTGAATAACAGCGATATGGATAAGGCTCGCTACCTGGTAGCGTATCATTCTTCGACTCGATGGTTCAACAAATCAGAACATTTTGTACGTGCCAGAAATGTGATCATCTCGGGTGGGGCAACGGGTACACTTGAGCTGCTATTTCACTGCCGGGATGTGTCACGCACTCTGCCAGGAATCTCCCACCAGTTGGGGAAACTGGTGCGTGTTAACAGCGAATCGCTTCTGGGGGTCACGGCTAAAAACTGGAAGACCGATTACTCGAAAGGGATATGCATCACGTCGATCTTTATGCCTGACGATGTAACCGCAGTTGAGCCCGTGCGATACAACTCCGGATCGTCGCTGATTAAATTCCTGGCCGGACCTCTCATCAGCCAGAGTGAGAATATTCCCAAACAATTTCTGCGCGCTCTTTGGCATACCGTCAGCCATCCTCTCGACCTCGTTCGATCGCATATCCTGCCCGATTGGGCGGTGAGGACTACTATACTGTTGGTGATGCAGACATTAGATACCCGGCTGGAGATGAGTTTCGGACGCAGTTTTTTTACGTTATGGAAAAAGAGGCTGGTATCGCGTGAGGTTGAAGAGAAAATGATCCCTACCCGAATTAATATCGGGCACCAGGTCGCACACCGGTTGGCTGAGAAAATAGACGGCATACCGGCAGGGGCCTTCTCGGAAGCGCTGTTTAATATCCCGACTACGGCACATATCCTGGGTGGATGCTTATTTGGGAGAAATTCGGAGGAGGGGGTAATCAACATGGACTGCCAGGTGCATAACTACCCTGGTTTATACATTGTGGATGGATCGATTATGCCCGCCAATCCCGGTGTCAATCCCAGCCTGACTATCACTGCCCTGGCCGAATATGCGATGAGCAAAATCCCCCCGAAAGCCAGTTGATCTAATAAAGCGGGAAAGAATTGAGTTTGCCTCCCTGGGAACTCAGAGAAAAACCTCGATCAATTTACAACGAGAACGAAGCACAAATAACACTGGGGCTGGTGGTCGTGGTCAAAAATCGCGCTTCATTACGAGTAAAGTTTCCTTAATTAACCCACTTTTATTGAAAAGTCCGGCGATACGGTCGATCCGGCGGAAATAGGGCGGCATTTCGCTGTGGATTATCCGGTAAAACCCAAAGCGCTGGTAAAACGGTTCCAGAGGTGACCGGCAGGTGAGATAAAGAAGTCCGTGATGACCATCTATCAATTGCTTGATGATCCGGCTGGCGATGCCGCGCCTGCGCCAATGTACTACTACTGCGATGGAAGCCAGCTCGCAGGAGCCATCCTGGTGTGGTTTTATCTGCCCGCAGCCGATCAGCTGGCCCTGTGAATCGGTGGCAACCAGGAAATTCTGCCAGTGCAATCCCATCGGATTAATCTGAACAGCTCGGATCAGGGCTTTAATCGCACTGGAATCGCCTTCCGACGCAGGCTGTAATTCATAAGTCTGTGGATCGCTCAAAAAATCATCCCTAGCTGACTTTACTTATGCTGCGAATATCGGTGCAGGTTCTTGGGAATCCTTGAAATCAAGAAATTAATCATTGATGCTTTTTCCAAACTGGTCGATTAATAATGTTAATTCACGCGGTCTTTGAAGCGGCACATCATGAATGGTGTCCATCATCCAGTGCACAGTAAGGTCGCGGATTATTTCCTGAGCCTGTTCGACTCCCCGTTGGCGGTATTCGAACCGCAACCGGGCAAGACCGTCAAGCGGTTCTCTGGGACAGGTAGCGATCATCAGCACCGGGTAGCGAATTTTCGGGTAGTGCACGTATGAATTGAACTCCCAAATTTTTTGCAGAATCTGGAGGTGGCGGTCGTAATTCGGGCGCGGTGTAACGCGTTCATTTTCATCGATGTGGTAATTTGCCAGCATAGTTGGAAGCACCTCATCGGTTAATGTCCAGGTAGGATTGGGCTTTAACAGGTGCCTGTGGAGATTCTCAAGGGTCATCCCGGTTGTATTCGAAGGAGCCAGGAAATCGCGCACTCTCTCCCATGTGGCACCCGGAATATCACTTAATTGCCCGATGCCACCGTCTACCAGCACAATCCCTGCAGGTGAGCGAGGACCTGTCGAGACACGCGCGGCATATTCCAGCACCACCATTCCTCCCCTGAAATGTCCAACCAACAGTGGTTTTTCGAGATTTGTCATCTCGAGGAATACAACCAGGTCCCTGACGACCAAATCGAATGTATATTCCCCTTCTGTTTCATCACTCAGCCCATGCCCGCGCTGATCTGGCGCCAGTGGCATCCATCCCAGGTCTACAAGTAGGGGAGCCACAAAATCCCACATCCGGGCAGTATATGCCAGCCCGTGTACAAGCACTACCGGACTTCCACCTTCTTTCAAATTCCAATTTTGATAATGCAGCCTTAGTCCATTCAGAAAGAGGTAGGATGATGATTTCACGGCACCCAATTGTACTTCAGTCCAAAAGGCGCGACAACACTCATGCTATAATCTTCCGGAGCCGTCTTAAGTCCATTACAACATTTGCATTTCCAGAAACCCAACCGAAACTGGTACTTATCACTCTTAGCAGCAATGAAATACAGGAGCCACCGATGACCCAGGAAGCATTTTTCGAATTCACCGAAGAGCATACGATGATCCGCCAGACTGCGCGAGATTTTGCTCAGAATGAGATTGCCCCGATTGCCGCGGAGTTTGATGAAACGGGAGAATTCCCGCTGGATACAATCCGCAAGATGGGTGAAATGGGTTTCATGGGGATCGAAGTGCCAGAAGAATACGGCGGTGCTGGGTTGGATACGATGGCATATGTATTGGCGCTGGAGGAAATATGCAAAGCTGACGCTGCGCACGGGACGATCATGTCAGTCAATAATTCGTTGTATGCCCATGGTTTGATGAAATACGGCACTGAGGAACAAAAAAGGAAATTTTTGGTACCTGTTGCATCCGGCAAAGCGGTCGGGGCGTATTCCCTCACTGAACCGATGTCAGGATCGGATGCGGGCACCATGCGCAGCCGGGCAGTTAAAAATGGCGAGACTTATATCTTGAATGGGCGAAAATCCTGGGTAACCAGCGGTCCGGTCGCCGAATACATCGTGGTATTCATGATGACAGACGCAGCCCAGAAACATCGCGGCATTACTGCCTTCCTGATCGACACGAAAATCCCTGGATTTATTCGTGGCAAGAAAGAGCCTAAACTGGGCATTCGCGCCTCTGCCACCAGCGAGATCGTGTTTGAAGATTACCGCTGCCCTCTCGAAAACCGCTTTGGAGAAGAAGGCGAGGGCTTCAAGATTGCCATGACGGTGTTGGACGCGGGCAGGATCGGCATCGCTTCCCAGGCCTTAGGCATCGCCGAGGCAGCATACGAAGCTAGCCTGGCGTATGCCCGGGAGAGGGAGGCTTTCGGACAAAAGATCGGCCAGTTCCAGGGGATAGCATTCAAGATAGCAGATATGAAGACCCGCATCGAAGCAGCCCGGCTTCTTATCCACCAGGCGGCGCTGGCGAAGCAACGCTCGAAAAAGACAGGGGAACGCTTTACCCTGGAAGCTTCGATGGCGAAGTTGTTCGCCTCGGAAACTGCCAACTTCGTGACGGATGCGGCCGTGCAGATTTTTGGGGGGATGGGCTATTCTAAAGAATTGCCAATCGAGCGGTATTACCGGGATGCGAAAATTACAGAAATCTATGAAGGGACGAGTGAAATCCAGCGCATGGTGATTTCTCGGTTGGAGCTGGGCTTGCGGTGACATTTATTCACCGTGAAAGATTTCTCTACAGTGATATTGAATCTGAAAACGCAAAAAAAGACGGTGCGAGTCATCTAATGCGGGGCGGGTGTAATAGCAAATGAATGCGGTTGTATTTTTTGAGCATGGTGGGGAAGATGTTCTGACTTATGCTGAGTTTCCGACGCCTTCGCCTGGACCGGGACAAGTGTTAGTTCAGTTGAAAGTCGCAGCGCTGAACCGCGCAGATATCTGGGTGCGCAAAGGTTGGCCAGGTATAAAACTCGAATACCCGCATATATTGGGGGCGGACGGAGCCGGTGTGATCGTCGAAATAGGGGCAGGTGTCATAGATCTCAAGATCGGTGATCGTGTCGTCATAAATTCAAACCTGGGATGTGGGCACTGCGAATTTTGTACAGCTGGAAAGGACAACTTATGCCGTAATTGGCATCTTTTGGGTGAGACGGTGCGCGGCACCTACGCCGAGTACGTCAGCCTCCCTGCGGCGAATGTCATGCCAGTCCCTGAGGGTTTCCCGCTGCGTGAAGCAGCTGCCTCCGCGCTGGTTTTCCATACGGCCTGGCATTCCCTTATTAAACGCGGGAATCTACAACCGGGAGAAAAAGTCCTGGTGGTGGGAGCATCCGGGGGAGTGAATGCCGCCTGCATCCAGGTAGCCAAGTTCGCCGGAGCTACGGTCTATGTTGTCGGATCGAATCCGGGGAAGCTGGCAGTCGCAGAATCACTTGGCGCGGATTTCCTGATCGACCGGTCCAAAGAAGAGAATTGGGCGAAGACCATCTTTCAGATGACTGACAAATCCGGAGTGGAAGTTATTGTTGATAACGTTGGCACCACTTTCCCAATGAGCTTCCGGGCAGCAAGGAAAGGAGGGCGCCTGCTGACGGTTGGTAACACCGGGGGACCTAAATTTGAGATTGATAACCGCTATATCTTTTCCAGACATCTTTCAATACTTGGATCTTCAATGGGTACACGCCAGGATTTTGCCCAGGTGATGAAACTGGTGTTTGAGAAAAAACTGAGAGCGGTGCTGGACCGTGATTTCCTTATGAGGGACGTCCGCAGCGCACATAAATATTTTGACAGTGGGGATGCATTGGGAAAAGTGACCCTCTCAATATGAGTGGAGATGGTAGACCAACACGACCATTCAGCGTAACGGTAATTGCTGTGGTGGTGTTATACGTTGCAGCGACAAATCTGCTGCGTACGATTCAATCGGCTTTAAATTGGGATGTTCTGGCCGGGCTGTTTTCCTTCTCGCCAGCCTATCTCACGGTAAGCGGATTGGCCTGGGGTATTTCGGGTGCCTGGCTGGTTTGGGGGTTGTGGCGAGGAAGCGCAAGGGCAAGACGCTCCTGTGTAGTTTTTTTCCTCGCCTATTCAATGTATTTTTGGATTGACAGGTTAATATTACCTGGTTCCGCGATCCGGAATAATAATTGGATATTTCAAGTTTGTTTGCAAACTGTCGTTTTATCGTATCTGGTATGGATAATGTCTCGGAAAAGAACCAGGCAATATTTTGGAGAACCTTATGAGTATAGATCCGAAGATCCAGCAGCTGCGTGAGCTGCGGGCGCAAAGCCATTCGGGAGGCGGTCCCGAACGCATCGAAGCCCAGCACAAACGTGGCCGTCTCTCGGCGAGAGAGCGAATCGAATTGCTGCTCGACCGCGGCTCGTTTCGAGAAGTCGATTCTTTCGTAGCGCACCGCACCACTGATTTTGGATTGGATGAAAAGAAATTCCTGGGTGATTCAGTGATCACAGGCTGGGGAACCGTCGATGGTCGCCTGGTATACGTATTTTCACAGGATTTTACAGTGTTCGGAGGCAGCCTCGGAGAAGTGCATGCCGAGAAAATTTGTAAGATCATGGATATGGCGATGAAGAATGGAGCTCCCGTGATCGGAATTAACGACTCGGGAGGCGCACGCATCCAGGAAGGGGTTGTTTCGCTGGGGGGGTACGCGGATATCTTTCTGCGCAATACACTCGCTTCAGGTGTTATCCCCCAGATCAGCGCAATCATGGGACCCTGTGCAGGTGGCGCAGTATATTCGCCTGGCATCACTGATTTTATCTTCATGGTGCGTAATTCATCCTACATGTTTATTACGGGTCCGGATGTGGTAAAGACAGTAACACATGAGGGTGTATCTTTCGAAGAGCTGGGTGGAGCAGCCGTCCATTCGGAAAAATCCGGAGTCTGTCATGTCGCCAGCGATAATGAGGGGGAGACATTATTTAGAATTCGCAGGCTACTTTCTTACCTGCCTCAAAATAACATGGAAGACCCTCCGTTTATTCCCACGGTTGATGATGCTTTGAGGATGGAGGAAGAGCTGGATAAGATAATCCCCGAGGACACCAGCAAGCCGTATGATATAAAAGACGTGATCCATCTGGTCATGGATCGCGGGGATTTCTACGAAATCCACGAGGCCTTCGCTGCCAACATCGTGGTTGGGTTTTCCAGGTTGGGAGGACACAGTGTTGGAATCGTCGCCAACCAGCCGGCCATCCTGGCCGGTGTTCTGGATATCGACTCCTCTGAAAAAGCTGCTCGCTTTGTCCGTTTCTGCGACGCATTTAACATCCCTATCATCACCTTTGTTGACGTACCGGGTTTCCTGCCCGGAACTGCCCAGGAGCACGGTGGGATCATTCGGTCGGGATCAAAATTGTTATATGCCTACTGTGAAGCGACTGTCCCGAAATTGACCGTCATAACCCGTAAAGCATATGGTGGCGCTTACGATGTGATGAGCAGCAAACATATTCGTGGGGATATAAACCTGGCCTGGCCATCAGCTGAAATCGCAGTCATGGGCCCTGACGGCGCTGTAAATATCATATTTCGCAGAGAAATCGGCGAAGCACAAGACCCAAATGCAAAAAAGGCAGAGCTGGTAACGGATTACCGGGCCAAGTTTGCCAACCCGTATATTGCTGCCTCACGTGGTTACCTGGATGATGTCATTGAACCTCATGAGACACGGATGCGCCTGATCAACGCACTGGAAATGCTTTCGAACAAGCGAGATTCGAACCCGGCAAAAAAACATGGCTGCATACCGTTATAGGGACGAGCAATGTTTAACCGTGTATTAATCGCTAATCGAGGTGAGATCGCGGTGCGAGTGATCCGCGCCTGCCGTGAGCTGGGAATCCAGACTATCGCAGTCTATTCCGAAGCCGACCGCCATGCGTTGCATGTGCGCTACGCGGATGAAGCGTATTTAATCGGGCCAGCTCCATCTCGGGAGTCATACCTGAGAGGTGACCGAATCCTGGATGTAGCCAGGATGAGCAATGCCGGAGCCATTCACCCTGGATACGGTTTCCTGGCTGAAAGGGCTGATTTTGCCCAGGCTTGCCTCGACGAAGGCCTGGCATATATCGGTCCTAAACCATCCTCGATTGCTGCGATGGGTGATAAAGCCGTCGCGCGTGCCACGGTTTCATCGGCTGGAGTCCAGGTTGTTCCTGGAACGGAAGGAGAAGGTGCACTGAGGGATGAGGAGCTGCTGGCGATTGCCCCCACGATCGGTTTCCCTCTATTGATCAAGGCTACGGCGGGCGGCGGCGGCAAAGGAATGCGGGAAGTGTCTAACCTGGAAGAAATGCCAGAATTGATCCATTCATCTCGCAGGGAAGCGGAGGCTTCTTTCGGGGATGGAAATGTTTACTTAGAAAAATTGGTCGAGGGAGCGCGCCACATTGAATTTCAGATCCTGGCTGACCAGTTCGGCAATACACTCTACCTGGGGGAACGCGAGTGCTCGATCCAGCGCCGGCACCAGAAACTACTGGAGGAATCACCATCCATATTTATCGGCGATGATGAGGATTTAAGGCAGAGCATGGGCAGGGTAGCTGTACGGGCTGCCGAGGCTGTTGGCTATGTAAACGCCGGGACGATCGAGTTCTTGATTGACAAAGATAAGAATTATTTCTTCTTGGAGATGAATACCCGCCTGCAGGTCGAACATCCTGTTACGGAGATGGTTACAGGTATCGATATCGTAAAGGAACAGATCCGGATTGCCCGCGGGCGTCAGCTGCGCCTCACTCAAGACGATATCCGCATGAACGGCTGGGCGATCGAATGCCGGATCAACGCCGAAGATCCATTTAATAATTTTCTTCCATCAACCGGTAAGATTACACATGTCCTGATGCCTTCCGGACCGGGTGTGCGTATTGATACCGGAGTATTTCCAGGATTTGAGATTTCTCCCTATTACGATTCGCTTATTTCCAAATTGATCGTGTGGGGTGAAACCAGGGCAGAAGCTATCCTGCGCATGCGGCGGGCATTGGAAGAATATAAGATTGTCGGCGTACGGACAAACATCCCATTCCACCAGCGGCTGATGGACTCACACCGTTTCATGGGTGGTCAATTCGATACACGCTTCATAGAAGAGCGTTTCTGGTTGGACGCTGCCGAAACGGAAGAGGAAAGCCGGGGGAAAATCGCGGCGATCATCTCGACCCTGGTTGCCCACCAGCAGACACAGCGTGCGGCAAACATCGTGAAACGCGGCAGCCGTGATACCAGCAACTGGAAATGGGTCGGCCGTTGGGAACGTATGCATCGATAGAATTTCCTTTCAATTCTTACAAACAAAGATACTTATGCGCTACATAACATCAATCGAAGAAAAAGATTACCAGATGGAAATACTGGACGACCACCATATAATGCTGGATGGAGAAACTTACACCGTGGATTTTAATGCCATCGACGACCAGCCGGTATTTTCACTATTGATTGATGGTAAGTCCTTTGAAGCCTATGTGTACCCGATTCTTGATTCCTGGCAGGTACTCCTTCAAGGTCACTCTTACACATCCCATGTAGTAGATGAACGTGAAAGGCACCTGCGGGCAGCAGCCGGAAGCAGTGTCAGCGAGCGTGAGGAATTCCATTTAAGAGCGCCGATGCCGGGATTGGTGGTCGCAATTCCTGTGGATGAAGGTAAACAAGTTGAAAAAGGTGAGGTGCTGTTGATCCTGGAATCGATGAAAATGCAAAACGAGTTGAGGTCGCCTCGCTCTGGGAAGATAAATCGCGTGCGCGTCAAGCCGGGTGACTCAGTTGAACAGAATCAGACCATGTTGAGTGTGGTATAGTAGAATCCGGGTATGAAACAAGAAGAAGCGGAAGTTAAATTCTATATCAAGGATTTGAAGGCTCTCGAAGAACGCTTGCGGTCTCTTGGTGCCCAGCTTTCACAGCCTCGCACTTTTGAACAAAATTTGCGCTTTGACACTCCTGAGAAGGAGCTGGCTAAGGGTTTCAAAGTATTACGATTAAGGCGCGACCTTCAGGCTCACCTGACCTTCAAGGGACCATCGGAAGACGTGGATGGAGTTCGTGTTAGAAAAGAAATCGAATTTGTCCTGACTGATTTCCAGGCTGCCCGGCAGCTTCTGCTCGAATTGGGATACTTGGTAAGCATGCAGTATGACAAATATCGGGTGGTTTACGACCTGCTAGGTGTGCAGATCTCCCTGGATGAGCTGCCATACGGAAATTTTATAGAGATAGAAGGACCGGATCCTGCCACGATCCATACTATCAGCACAATGCTGGGATTGAATTGGGAGGCACGCGTTCCGGAAAGCTATACAGTCCTTTTCGAACAAATTCAGGCCAGGATGAAGCTAGAATTCAATGACCTGGTTTTCGATAATTTCACGAACCTGGATCTCAAACCCTCGGATCTGCACGTAGTTGCTGCGGACGAATAAAAATTTTGATTACTGCTTTGTTGAAAGTCGATTCAAGTCTTTAACCCAGGAGGCGATATTCACTGGCTTGTTGACGTTTAAGAATAGCTGTAAGATTTCACGAAAAGGCAGTGCCTCCCCAGTTGTGAAAAACTGAACATCACATCCCACCTGGCTTTGAAGTTTTCCTTTGGGTGAATCCGAGTAGACCATCGCCTGTTTCGAGAGGGCAAGTGCGTCAGACTGCTCCAGCAGCCGGCGAACCTGGCGGGCAACTGCCGGTGCCGGGTCGATCACGCGCACACCTGCACCTGCGATTTCCTGGATCAAGGGGATGGCAAAGGGATAGTGCGTACAGCCCAGGACAATGGTGTCGATTCCACGTTCCAGCATGGGGTTGATCGCCTCTTCAAGAATTGACCTGGTTGTGGATGAATCCAGTTGGCCTGACTCTATTTGAGCCACAAGTCCAGGGCAGGTGTGTTGGATCAGTTGAACTCCTGCCGCGAAACGCTCGACGACTGAAGCATACAGCTCCCCCTGGAATGTAGCCGGTGTGGCAAGCACCCCAACCACACCGCTGCGAGTATGTTCAACTGCAGGTTTAACGGCGGGTTCCATGCCCACGAATGGGGTGTCTGGGAATGCTTCGCGAAGATGGTGGAGAGCAGCAGCCGAAGCGGCATTACATGCCACTACGATTAATTTAACCCCATTTTCCATTAAGAATTGCGAAATCCCAACTGTAAAACTGCGAACCTGCTCTAATGGGCGCGGTCCGTACGGCACGTGTGCCTGGTCTGCCAGGTAAATACATGACTCGTCCGGCAGTTCTTGCCAAATTGACTTCAATACCGAAAGACCACCTACCCCAGAGTCGAACACTCCGATGGGTCGGGATGTACGGTCGATCATGTACCCTCCTGCTGATTCATGCTTGCTTCAACAAAGAGACAGAATAGATCCCGCATGGTTTTATGTTCCTGAAGATTTTCAGGATGCCATTGCACCGCCAATCCAAAGGGGTGTCCAGGTAGCTCAAACGCTTCTATAATCCCATCCGGCGCGAACGCTGCAGGTTTGAGACCTGGAGCGAGATTTCGCACGCCTTGATGGTGAAGGCTGTTCACCGGTACTCTGGCGCCTGGGAAGACTTTTGCCAGCATGCCGGTTTTTTCTATGGATACTTCATGTGCCAGGTACTCGCGCGGATAATCCGGGTAGTATTGGTGCTTCAGGGCTAGCGGGTGCTGTTCAAGAATATCAACGTACAGATCACCGCCCAGGGCAACATTGATGATCTGCAAACCCCTGCAAATTCCCATCAATGGCAGACCACTGTGAATAGCCTGTTCAATCAATGCTATTTCAACACTGTCTCGGTCAGGGTCGATTCCGTCGATCAATGGATGGTCGTATTGACCATAAAGCGTAGGGGCGATATCGCCTCCCCCTGTGAAAAGAACGCCATCCAGGTAGTCCAGAAGTTCATTCACGCTCTCACCTGGCAGTCCCAGAGGTATCATTACTGGACAGGCACCCGCAGAGATAATGGAAGATGTATAGGCTTCGCTTACAGAGAACCGGGGATATCCCTGTTCACTCAAATTCCGATACGTCGTGAGGCCAATCAATGGTTTGGACAAATGAGGCTCCATTCTGGGTTTTTAGTCAATGTGGAGATTGTTTCTGAATGAAAAGAACGCAGTATACATATCTGCGTCCTTCAATCTGAAACCCCGGAAGGTCCAGCTCATTGGCTTGATTGGATCAAAGTCTGGGATCAAACTGGCCATAGATTATGAAATCCGACCAGAAGAATTGTTTTTCCAAGCAAATTGCCTGCGAAATCCCGCAGAAGGTGTCTCAAGAAATATTACATAAATTTTTGCTTCAACCGGGCTCGCTTACCGGTGCGGTCGCGCAGGAAATAGAGGTTCGAACGGCGGACTCGAGAGTGGCGTTCGACGATGACTTTTTCGATGCGCGGCGAACGCAGCAAAAAAGTCCTCTCAACTCCTACACCATTACTGGCGATCCTGCGGACGGTAAAATTGGCGTTGTTGCCGCTGCTACGATGCCGGATAATAGTTCCACGAAATTCCTGGGTGCGTTCGTTAGCGCCTTCTTTGATGCGCAATAAAACCCGCACGGTATCACCAGGTTGAAGACTGGGGATATTCGGGTTTTCTACTGCTTCAACAGATTTTATTAATTCGTCCATGTGATCAAGATTCCTCTAGCGGGTGATTTCCCGTAATTATTCAAATACAACACAAAGCCGCCACAGGCGGCGCGGTCTGAGATTATACCATGTTGGTCATGAAATGCGAAGTAATTTTCTTTGACCTGATTGGTATACCCGGGTGTCGAGAGGTGCACGGGAATGATCTCAGGTATAATTTGAATTAATGAAAATCTCTCCGTTGCCTGCCATTGATTATCTGGTGATCGGCCATCTTACCTGCGATCTCATCCCAGGCGGATGCCAGCTGGGAGGAACTGCTCTCTACGCATCACTCACAGCGAAAGCTTTAGGTTTAAAAGTAGGGCTGATAACTTCTTGCGCTGAAGATACTGTGTTTGAACCATTTGGTGATATGCCAGTGGTTAACTACTCTTCTGAAACCAGTACAACTTTTGAGAATATATATGCTCCTGCTGGAAGAATCCAATTTGTCCGTTCGTTTGCGTCCAGGTTGGATTTTTACCACATCCCAGAACCCTGGCGTTCAGCGTCTATCGTTCACCTGGGTCCGGTTGCACAGGAAGTGGAACCCTCAATCGTACGCAATTTTACTTCGTCCTTGATCGGCATAACCCCACAGGGTTGGCTGCGTGAATGGGATGACCAGGGTCGTGTGTCTCCAGGAGAATGGCCCGAGTCGGCTTTTGTGTTGGGTCGTGCCGGTGCCACAGTGTTGAGCATTGAGGATGTTGCCGGTGATGAAAACCGTATTCAAGAGCTGGCGACCGCCTCTCGCATATTAGCCGTGACCGAGGGTGCCAGTGGTACACGATTATTCTGGAATGGTGATGAGAGACGTTTTCGCGCTCCGGAGGTAAAGAAAATCGATGCTACTGGAGCAGGAGACATCTTTGCAGCTGCCTTTTTTATTCGATTGTATTCCACGCGCGATCCTTGGGAATCTGCTCGTTTTGCCACCCAGCTGGCAGCCTTTTCGGTTACCCGCAGCGGGTTATCAGGCATTCCTACAGCTGAAGAAATAAATTCTTGCATGGTCGAGGTCTTTTAATGGGACGGATTTATGCCTTCGCTAACCAGAAAGGCGGAGTGGGGAAAACCACAACGGTAATAAACCTGGGGGCATACCTGGCTTATTATGGACAGCGAGTCTTGCTGGTGGACCTAGATCCACAGGCGAATGCAACTTCGTGTTTAAAGATCGATAAACAAAATATTCGAGGTGGAACCTATGAAGCCCTTATTGGTTCGAATTTAACCTCCAGTTATGTCTTGCATAATCCTCGGTTGAAGCTCTCCCTGCTGCCCGCTTCTCCGTCCTTAGCTGGCGGAGAAGTAGAGCTGGTCAATGAACTGGCCCGTGAAAGCCGGTTAAAGAAAGCACTCAGCCCGATCCTGGAACGATATGACTATATCCTGGTTGACTGTCCCCCCTCGCTGGGTTTGCTTACGCTGAATGGTCTTGTGGCGGCCAAAGATGGGGTGATCATCCCAGTTCAGTGTGAATATCTGCCTCTTGAAGGGCTCGGTCAGCTAACCTTCACGCTGGATCGTGTGCGCCAGGCATTATTTCCCGGATTAGAGGTCAGAGGTGTGGTACTTACAATGTTTGACGCCCGAACCAACCTGTCAAATGATGTCGTGAGTGAAGTGAAACGAGTTTTCCCCGAGGTGGTGTTCGAATCATTGATCCCTCGCAGTATTCGCCTGGCGGAAGCTCCCTCCTATGGACAACCTATCTCCGTATTCGCCCCTCATTCTAGCGGCGCTTTAGCTTACGCCGCCCTGGCTCGCGAGCTGTTGGAAGGAGATGGAATCCGTATCCCGCAAACTGAAGGCCAATCATGACTCGCAAAAGCGGGCTTGGCAGAGGATTGGAGGCTCTAATTCCTGGAGCAGGATTTCCGGGCGAGCAGGGTATTCTCGAAGTCCCCCTGGACCAGATTTCTCCAAATCCCCGCCAGCCTCGTGTCCGGCTTGATCCACAGAAAATGACCGAGCTGGCAGATTCGATACGCGAGCACGGCATCATCCAGCCGTTGATCGTCACTGAAGGGTCGGTACCCGGAGAATATATCCTGATCGCTGGAGAAAGGCGCCTCCTGGCAGCCCGACAGGCGGGACTGGTGGAGATTCCGGTCGTGGTCCGAGAAGCTACAGACCAGGAGCGGCTTGAGCTGGCTTTGATTGAGAACGTGCAGCGAGCAGACTTGAATCCTCTCGAAATGGCAGAAGCTTACCGCCAGCTGGGGGACGAATTCGGATTCACACACGAGCAAATCGCCGAACGGGTAGCAAAAAGCAGGGTGGCAGTGACGAATACCCTGAGGCTGCTCAAATTACCTGGTAAAGTAAAACAAGCCCTGGCGGAAGAACGAATCTCGGAAGGTCATGCCAGGGCATTATTAGCACTGCCTACCCCCGAATCCCAGGAAGCGGTGTTGGAGAATATAATAAGAAAAGACTTTACTGTCCGGCAAACTGAGGACCTGGTTTCAAAGATACTTGGATTGAAATCTCCCCGACCTGGAACTCCACCCCCGAATCCTGAAGTTATCTTCCTCGAAAAGCGCCTGGAGCAAACTCTTGGAACAAAAGTCAACCTTCACAAGCATGCCCGAGGAGGAACTCTTACCATCCATTATTACTCGGATGAAGAATTGAACAGCTTGATCGACCGTTTACTTGGGTCACTGTAATTCGCAACTTATTAATGGTCAGTTATTCAGATAATCCACTTCCAGATTTACTATTTTATTGAATTGAATCTATGAAATTATTAACCAATGCCCGAATTTACACTTTTATGGGAGAACTGCCAGCCGCCTCTGCGATAGCAATTGACGGGGAACGGATAATCGCTGTGGCTGAGACGCGAGAGCTTCGCCGGAGATTCAAGAACCAGGTTGAGGAGTTCAATCTCAACGGTTTGGCAGTCATCCCTGGGTTGGTCGATGCCCACATCCATCTCGAACACTACGCACTCGGTTTGCAGAAAGTCGATTGTGAGACCGCCACGAAAGCGGAGTGCCTGCGGCGAGTCGAGCAGCGTGCCCGCCAGATGCCTCCCGGGGAGTGGATTCTGGGGCATGGCTGGAATCAGAACAGTTGGTCTGAAGGGTACGGCACGATACAGGAATTGGACGCTGTCGCCACCCGGAATCCTGTCTTTTTGACCGCCAAATCTTTGCATGCTGCCTGGGTGAACAGCCAGGCTTTCCAAATAGCTGGCATCCGGCAGGAAACTAAGGATCCGCCATATGGCGCATTCGGACGTGATCAGCAAGCGCGGTTAACCGGAGTCATTTATGAGAACGCGGTCTCCCTGGTGGAGAAGATTATCCCGGCACCTTCGGTAGAGATGGTCGCTGCAGCAATTGAAACAGCGCAGGAGGACTTGTGGAAAAAAGGGTTGACCGGCGTGCATGATTTCGACCGACAGCGCTGTTTTTCAGCCCTGCAGCTCCTGCATGGGCGTGGTTTGCTACGTCTGCGAGTGTTGAAAAGTATTCCATTCGAAAACTTAAACCAGGCTGTCGAAATCGGGTTGCACAGTGGATTTGGTGATGATTTTATCCGAGTAGGTGGAATAAAAATCTTCTCTGATGGGGCGCTGGGTCCACGCACTGCTGCCATGTTGCAGCCTTACGAAAACGAGCCGGAAAACAGGGGAATGGCTTTTCTCGATGGGGAAGAACTTTTCACCATCGGACGGGAGGCAGTAGATTCTGGTCTCTCACTGGCAGTTCACGCGATTGGCGACCGTGCGAATCATGAAGTATTGAATGGATTGGAACGACTGCGGGAGTATCAAAACCAGGGACCTTCTCAGCCGCTGCTGCCTCACCGGATTGAACATGTCCAGATCATACATCCGGACGACGCACCGCGGCTGTCTGCACTGGGCATTGTCGCTTCGATGCAGCCTGTCCATGCCACTTCCGATTTGGAAATGGCTGAGCATTACTGGGGAATAAGATCTGCCTGGTCGTATGGATTTAAATCACAGCTGGATTTCGGTGCAAGGCTGGTTTTTGGCTCAGATGCACCGGTCGAATCCCCAAATCCCTTCCTGGGCGTGCATGCCGCAGTGACCAGGCGCAGGCTGGACGGAGAGCCTGGCGTTCAGGGATGGTATCCAAAAGAAAGATTGACCGTCCAGCAGGCGCTGGAGGCGTATACGCTTGCTCCAGCCGACATATCGGGAATGGGAGACCGGCTGGGGAAAATTGCACCTGGATACCTGGCTGACCTGGTGGTACTGGAAAAAGATCCATTTACCTGCCAGCCTGATGACCTGCACCGGATCAAGCCGGTTAAAACCATGGTTGCGGGGGACTGGGTATTCGAGGCTTAATCTTTATTCTTGATATTCAGGATTGTTCCTCAATCCAAACACCTGGGTCACGGGTACGACGAACATGAAACCCGTATTTGGCTCGTTCAGGTTGCCGATTATTTCCTGCACGGCCGCTACCATTTCATCGACTTTCTCCTGAGTATCTACGACCGATAACAGGGTACGGTGCTGTACCTCTTGTGTACCCAGAATATCCTGTAGGCTGGGCATGAGAGGTACATTTTCCAGCAGACCTGAATTTCGCAATCGCCCGAGACCGGTGCTCTCGAGAATAGTGACACCATAAACACCCAGGCTTTCCCAGGATTCAAGCACAGCCAGACAATCTTCAGGATTATCGACGATCAGAACTACCAGATGATTCATTAACCTTCTCCTTCACTGGTGGAAACCGGGGGTATTGGAGGCTGCGCTTTCTTTTGATTTGGATGGGGGTTCTGACTTTGATTTGTTGGTGGAAAAAGAAGCTCGCAGAAATGGGGGTGTTAGAAGCGTGGTAATTACGACGACACCGATGACAGCGGAATAGATACTCTGGGTAATTAATCCCTCTGTAATCCCTACCGAGGCTACGATCAAACCCACTTCTCCGCGTGACATCATTCCGATACCGAGCTGCAGGGATTCTCTCCTGGATAAGCCGCCAAAAAGTGCGCCTGCTCCGCTCCCAATTATTTTTCCGATGATGGCTACCAGAACCATTGCTCCAAAGAACAGGAAAGTATCTACACCGATTGCTCGTATGTTAGCTCTGAGACCCACATCGATGAAGAACACCGGGACAAAGAAACCGAACGCCATCGAAGCGATGCCCTGCTCAATCTTTTCTTTCACAGGACTCTGCGCAAGCAGCAAACCAGCAAGAAAAGCGCCGGTAATAGCTGCCATTTGGCCGATTTCTTCTGCTGCCCAGCCGTACAATAACATCAAGACCATGGATAGTGCAACCAGACCCTGGCTGATGGGAAGTTTATTCACGAAGCGGCTCAAAGGTGAGAAAGTATAAGTTCCTATCACGATGGCCAGTGATAAGAAAATCAGCATTCTGAATACGATCCAGAAGATGCTCTGCCAGCCGCCTGGGCTGGACGCCATCGCCAGCGCCGAGAATATGGACAATCCGAGCACTACCAGGACGTCATCGAAAACGGCAGCCCCCAACAAGCTGATCCCCACCCGGCTGCGCAGGACCTTCAATTCAATCAGAGTCTGGGCCGATATACTGACACTCGTTGCGGATAAGACCAATCCCATGAAGATCGATTCGGAGAGAGACATCTGAAAAGCAAGCCCTGTAATTGTCCCCAGTATCAATGGGAGAAATACGCCTAATCCTCCAGCAAATGCTGCGACTTTTCCCGATTTCCGTAAATCTGTGAAGTGCAGCTCCAGCCCTGCCAGGAACATCAGCAGCAGCACACCGATTTCACCTAAGTGATGAATCGTTTCCGAAAGGTGGTCGTATTCGAAAATTGAGAGATTCAGGAGATCGATTAATGAGGGTCCTAAAATCACTCCGGCTATCAGTTCACCAAGCACCGATGGTTGTCCCAGGCGGTAACTGATATAGCCAGCAGTCTTTGCGGCAGTGATCAGGATCGCCAGTATCAGGATCAACTCTACGAATGGACTCATAATTTATTTGGTTTCTCTATCTGGAAGTAATTTACCACATCTGAATAATGCTCAATACATTCCCAGTTTATTTTCAAGGAACTCTAATGAAGAATTGGGAAATTTGCGGCTACCGAAATATCAATTGCCCCGTTCGTTTTTTGGCACCCAAAATGTGAACAGCAAAGCACCAATTAATCTGATCGCAGCGCTAACCATCAATGCACCACCCAGGCCAATGTATGTAGCCAGGACCGTGCCAATAATTGGCGCGATACTGGCAGAAATATACTGGATGCTTTGCGCCAGCGAGACGAAGGTAGCGCTGTATTCGACCGGGATGGTTTTCATCAATTCATCGAAGAACACCAGGTCGATTCCCGCCTGAAAAATGCCGGCAAGTGCAGCAAAAAGCACCATCAGCTCAACCTGCTGGGTGGAGGCAACTAATACCGGGTAGAGTGTCAAGCCAGAGGTTGTCCAGATCAGGACAAAGCGCGAACCGTGCGAACGGTGTTGACGGGACCACAGGAAGTAGCCCAATACCAGGACGACCATTTGCGCGGTATTGATAAGTCCAATCCAGGCATCGTCGGCCTCGACTTCACGGACATAATACAGGGGAAGGATGGGTGTGGCGAGCAGTATGCCTGTCATGAAAACAAAGCGCTTTATGCTGATCCGGATGAACTCTTTCTCGTTCAGGATTAGAGCAAAAAAATCCCTGCTGCGTTGGGTAAAAGATTTGCCAGTCTGGCTCTCGTGTGCGAGCGTATCGGGAAGCTCGATCCTGCTGGAATAATAGTAACTGACAAGGCCACCTAATGAAAGGCTGATAAACACCACTTGATAGTTGAAAGGAAAGCCCAGCTGATTCAGAACCTGACCGGCGATTGCCACTGCGATAGCATTTGTAAATCCCAGGATTGACCAGCGGCGGCTCATCAATTCGTAGCGTAAGGTGGGTCCGGCTGCTGCATTCATGACCACTGAAAACGCCACCGCTACTGCAGTCTGGGGTACGGTCGCTGCGGCCCAAATCCCCAGAATCGTGAAAATTAAATACTCTTCAGGAACAATAAAAGGAGCGAGCCCGGTCGCGGCGTAAGCAGAAAGGACCAACAATCTTGAAGCGCTGAACCAGGGAACAATATTGGTGCGTGATTGTAAGAAACGGCCTACCAGGATCGCTAAAAAGAACCCGGTGAATCCCGGCATTGCGGTAAGCAAGCCAACCTGCAGGTTGGTGGCTCCTAAGCGGGCAAGAAAAACAGGTAAAAATGGGCTGGCAGCACTTGCGAGGCCCACACCGATGGCATCAATTTGGATCGTGGTGAAATTTCGTTTCTGAACCGGTGTGGCTTCATTTGGAGCGAGGCTAGGTCTGGGTAGGCGCACGATGGTTAATCTCGCTTCGATTGGCAAACGCCCAATTATCCCTTCAAGGAATTTCCCCCTTTCACAATACAATTATCAGGCAGAACCAGGCCAGGTGACTGGTAATTTGCCGTACAGATACCAGAAAACCTCTTCTGGAAATTCCGATTTCAGGTTTTGGCCCCAAATAAAAGCACCATGAACAAATAGACTTTTTAATAATAAATCAAGGCTCTCCAGCATTTCAAGCTCTGGTCTTTTAAGACTAGGTGACTCCTGGCCAAGCCATTCGAGCATCACCCGCCGGGTCACTTCATATTCGTAACGGTCGAAATTTCCTTCCGGGTCTTTGCGGTATTCTTGCAGGAAGTCTCTCCATAACTTGATCCGGGCAATAAATTCTGCTTGCGATTTCCGCCGCCAGTGTGCCTGCCAGCTGGTTCGAATCAGCTCGATGTCGTTTTTATATCCAGATAGTTCAGTTTTGCTTTTTGAATCTATGGAAAGAGGTTCTGCCTGGTGAAGAAAAAGTATCAATGTACCCAGTGTCAATTGAGGGTAAGCTGTGTGTCCGGATACTGCTCGGATTCCGATCGGCCAGTAGATGAGGTCGGAGAATAAATAGTCTTTCAGCTGTTCAACCCCAGCCTGGATGAAATCAAGCTGGTATCTGGGTGTGTTCATTTTTCTTATGGCTTTGCGTAGATATTACTCCCTTTCCCAATCTCTTACAGGTTTGTTCAAACCAAATTAAACCAAGAGACTCAGGGGTTTTTCTATCAGGCTCTGCAGTGCCTGCAAGTAACGGGCAGCTTCTGCTCCATCGCTGACACGGTGGTCCACAGAAATCGTGGCTTTCATCCTCCACCCAGTCGCTATCGCACCCTCCTCAACTACAGGCACTTGATTAGCCGAACCAACAGCGAGTATGGCAGCTTCAGGTGGATTAATTATGGCGACAAAACTCTCCACCGAGAACATACCCAGATTACTGACTGAGAAAGTCGATCCTTCAATATCATCTGGACGGACTTTACCCGAACGGGCCCTGTTTGCCATCGTCCGTACTTCCATGGCAATCTGGCGGAGCGGTTTGCGGTCGGCATCCTTGCACACAATGGTTAAGAGCCCCCCTTCGACCGCTACTGCCACGCCGATATTGACATTTCCGTGCTGAATGATTTGATCGCCCTGGAGAGAAGCATTGAGATTCGGGAACTGGCGTAAGCCCAGCGCTGCTGCCTTGATCATGAAATCATTAACTGAAATCTTCTGATCATCGGGAATTAAGGAATTGATCTCCTTGCGTAAATCGAGCAGCACACGGACGTCATATTCGTGAGTGATATAGAAGTGAGGAATTAGCTGCTTGGCATCCACCATGCGTTTGCCGATGAGCGCCCGTAATTTATTGAGAGGTACCGTCACGGATTCCGGAGCTGGTAAGAGCAGGGATGGCAGATATGGCAGCGGCTGAGTAGCTGGCATGCCGGGTTTCGTCCCTTGGAGGGAAACGGGAGCAGGTGCAGCTGTTTTGGGGAGGGATGGCTGGTAATTTTCGATATCTTTCTTGGTTATCCTGCCTCCAGGCCCAGAGCCTTTAACCTGCTTCAGGTCCAAGCCGATGTCTTCCGCCATCTTCCTGGCGATCGGGGAAGCGCGCACACTTCCCGGAAGATCTGAGGCAGTTTGGACTGTGGCAGGTTGAGAGATTTCCCCGACCTCACTCACCGAGCTCGCGTTTGTTTCCACTGGTTTTTGACCGATCTCAATATTTCCGGCTGTAGTCTCACCTAAAAGCACCGAGAGGTTAATTTCTTCGTCGACAGCCCCTAACACCGCAATGGGAGCATTCACCGGGACTACAGTCCCTTCCGTGACCAGGTGGCGTTTCATAACGCCTTCTTGAACCGCCTCTACTTCGACCGTGGCTTTATCGGTCTCAATTTCTGCCAGTACTGCCCCTCGAGCTACCTGTTCTCCCTCTTGAATAATCCAGCGAATCAGGGTTCCTTCAGCCATGTCGAATCCCAGTTTCGGCATGTTAATAATCTCGGCCATTACAGCACCTCCTTAACCGCCATTACCACATCGGCAACTTGCGGGAGTGCCAATTGTTCTAACGTCCGGTTGTAAGGAAGAGGGACCTCTTTTTGAGCCACCCGCAGGATTGGGGAATCTACATAGTCGAATGCTTCTTCATAGATGCGGGCTGCGATTTCTGCTCCCACACCGTAAGAGCGCCACCCTTCTTCTACTATTACTGCCCGGTTGGTTTTCTTAAAGGATTCCAAAACTGGCTCCATGTCCAGAGGGCGCAAAGTGCGCAGGTCGACAATTTCGCACTCAATCCCCTCTGCGCTCAATTGTTCTGCGGCTTTGTTCGATATTTCGAGCATTTTACTGTAGGTGACGATGGTCACATCGCGACCTGGTCGCTGGATCTTTGATTTCCCAATGGGCACGGTATATTCGCCATCCGGGACCTCTCCGCGGGTCTGATAAAGTGTGGCATTCTCGATGAAAAGAATCGGGTCATCGGAGCGTATGGATGCTCTTAATAATCCTTTCGCATCTTCCGGAGTCCCTGGAGCAACCACCTTCAATCCTGGAAAGTGGGCGAAGATAGCGTCGGGGGTCTGTGAATGTGTCGCACCCAGCTGGCGCCCACCACCTCCAACCACCCGAATTACCAGCGGCAATACCATCTGGCCTCCAAACATATAGTGCAGTTTAGCGGCCTCATTCACAATATGATCCATGGCAGAAAACGCAAAATTAATCGTCATCAACTCCGCGATCGGGCGCAGTCCAGTCAATGCAGCACCGATAGCAGAACCAACGATCACCGCTTCCGCGATGGGGGTGTCGCGCACCCGCTCTGCACCAAAATGGTCATAAAACCCCTTGGTGACGGCATAAGTACCCCCCCAGACGCCAACTTCCTCGCCGAGTATAAATACTTTCGAATCTCGTTCCATTTCTTCCCAGAGAGCCTGGGAGATTGCTTCTCTCATTGTTATTCGGGACATGTTTATTTTCCAGCTTCAGTTATTCGTTTCAGTGAGTAGATTTGGTTTTTCCATCAAGCATTCACATAAACATGCTCGAAGAGCGCTTCAGGTGCTGGCTCAGGACTGCTTTCCGCAAATTTTACGGCTGCCTGTATATCAGCCTGGGCGCGTGCCTCAATTTGTTCGATGTCCTTCTCGAGAGCCAGGTCTTGAGATATCAACCGTTTTCGGTAGATCCCGATTGGATCATTTTCCTGCCGTTTCTTGACTTCTTCGGGCGTACGGTAACGTTCTGGATCACCCATCGAGTGGCCGCGGTAACGGTAGGTCACAATTTCAAGAAAATACGGCCCTTTACCGCTGCGCACCTCCTTCAGGATTTTTTCAGCAGACTTTCGAACTTCGAGGACATCCTTACCGTCGATGCGGCTGTTTGGGATCTGGTACCCTTCCGCTTTCTGGCGGATTTCTATAACCGCAGAAGCGCGGTCGACAGAAGTACCCATCCCATATTGGTTGTTTTCGCAAACCCACAGCACAGGCAGGTCCCATACCTTGGATAAGTTGAGCGCTTCATGGAAATATCCGATGTTGGTCGCTCCTTCGCCAAACATGCAGATCGTAACCGAATCAGTACCGCTGTATTTATCCCCCAGCGCCAAGCCTGCTGCCAGGGGAAGTTGGGCGCCAACGATGGCATGACCACCCCAAAAATTCTTGGTGACATCCGCCATGTGCATCGAGCCGCCTTTACCTTTTGAGCACCCTGTAGCCTTACCGAGCATCTCTGCCATCACCTGGTCAGGGCTGATTCCGCAATTAATAGCGACTCCGTGATCCCGGTAAGCAGTGATCACCCGATCTTGAGGCAGGCGTGCAGAGATTAATCCTGTGCTGACAGATTCCTGGCCAATGTAGAGGTGCAGAAAACCACCGATTTTGCCCTGCTGGTACAACTGCGCAGCCTGTTCCTCCATATAACGAATCAAAACCATCTGATAATACAGGTCCAGATATTCATCTTTCTCCATTAACTTCTCAAACCTCCCGTATCAAAACCGCCTCATGCCGAGATGCGGCGAAAAATTACTGGGCGGATTTTTAACCATAATATTATACCAAAGCCGTCTGAATTCCATACCCTCCTGCGCATTGCACACAGGCTGTTCAATGAGAAATGTGACGAACCTTCACATCGTTCCTTCACCTTCGATAAGGGTGGTTACTTGATCAGGTATACTTGGAAGTATATTTTTTTCCTCTAAACCAGGTGACCGTGGAGAGTTCCAAAACTCTATCGCGCAATTCTATACAGCATTTCTACGATCGAGCTGCGAGATTCTATCGCTGGTTTTCTATCTTCGAATCGGAGGTAAAAAATACGGCTGTGGAGAACCTGGAGCTGGCTCCCGGGCAGAAATTATTGAATGTGGGATTAGGAACTGGAAGTGAACAGCAAGATTTTTTGAAATGCCTGTTTCCTGGTGGAACAGTCTTTGGGATCGATTTATCCTTTAAGATGCTGCAGGTGGCATCTTTAACTACGAAAGGATTTTTATGCCAGGGAGATGCTCGGGATCTGCCTCTCTCAAATGCGGTTTTTGATCGCATCTACTGTGCTTTCGTCCTGGACCTGGTTTTGGAAGTTGATATCCCTACATGGCTGGCAGGCTTCCGGCGTGTTCTGAAGCCGGGCGGAAGGATGGTGATGCTTAGCCTGGTTGAAGGAGTGAATCTGCCGAGCAAGATGCTGGTGAGTGCCTGGAAGCAGCTTTACAGGATCGATCCCCGGATTTGTGGGGGATGCCGGCCGCTGGAATTATCTCGTTGGACAGCAGACGCCGGTTTCGAATGTATCGAACGCAGGGTAATAGTCCAGCTAGGACTACCGACTGAGGTGGTTGTGGCGGTATGAAAAGCTTTCGGACAATCTATATTACAATTGTGATTTCCGGTTTAACAGCCGGTCTCGCTGGATGCCGCAGTCGTGTTGGAACGCCATTTCAAACAGACGAGCCAGGACGCACACCATCAGCCTTTTCGTCATCATTAACACTCCCTGAAACAGCTGTTTCTCCAGAATTCCAAACACCAATCTCTTCGACTCCGGTACTGGAAGGGTTGCGTCCACCAGGTCCAGAAATGGAGGGCATCACGGTAGTTTATTCTCATGGAGGAGCGCTGTGGGCATGGTCGAAAGGGATTAAGAATCAAATTATTACCCGGGGTCCAGTCTACTCCCCTCTAATTTCCCCGGATGGTGCCATGGTTGCTTTTCTGCGACCAGTGGACGATTTTTATATAGAGCTCTGGACAATCAACCTGGATGGTACGGATGAGCGCCGACTGGTGGGAACCGCTGACCTGGAGGCCATAGGAGGAAGCAGTCGCGATCCAAATGCTGTCGCCATCGTCCCACACCGGTTCCAATGGCTGCCGGAGTCGCACACGCTGGCATTTAACTCGGAATATGCCTACCAGGGACCGGGTACCGTTCTGCTCGATGATTTCAACCTGATCGACGCTGGTACAGGAAAATTGAGCTACCAGCTGCTTACAAGTTGGGGAGGTGAGTTCTTCCTTTCGCCGTCTGGAGACCAGATTGCGATCAGCACTCCCACAAACGTGATCCTCGCCAACCTGGACGGCTCAAATTGGAGGAGCGTATTCGCATATGAGCCGGTAATTACCTACAGCGATTACCGCTACTATGCATCTCCGGTCTGGTCACCAGACGGCAGTTATTTGCTTCTGGCTCTTCCGCCTGCCGATCCTCTGTCGGAACCATCTGAACCCACAAAGCTTTTCCGAATAGATGCTGCCAGCTCGTCGACACAGGAGATCGGCCAGGTTGACAGCGTGCCGTTTTTCGATATACCTGTGCAGTATTCCCCGGATCTGAGTCAAATCGCTTACCTAGCCTCAGCGGGTGGTGCGGGGAAAAACAGGCGCTCGCTTTTACTCGCCTCCCCTGATGGTTCAGGATCCATCCTGTACCAGGAGGGGGAATTGCTCCAATTTCTGGAGTGGAACCCACCAGGGCACAGATTTGGTTTCAGCCTGGGTGAGGATCAAGAGTTATATATTGGGTATTTGAATATTCCGGCAGTGAAAGTGGATCCTCCCATATTTGGGGTCATCGACATGCGCTGGATAAATGAAGATTATTTTGTCTACCTGCAGGGAATTGGAGAAAAATACAACCTTTGCCTGTCTGCCGCGAATGGCGCAAGTATCATTATCGCTTCAGTAGTAAATTCACGCATTGAATTCGATTATTTCTGGAAAAAAAATTTAGATTATTAACTCCGAGTGGATCGACTAAAGAATCCGTTTATGAAAAATTACTATTAAACTGATATGCAGTATAAATTTTAAGCATCTTCCCCGATTGCTGCTGGTCTCAAGTCAGAAGTAATCCATTCACTCCAGGAACCGGGATAAAGGCGCGCCTCACCCAGCCCAGCGTGGTAATAAGCGAGCAGGTCATGGCAGGCTGTTACCCCTGAACCGCAGTAAAACACAACTTGCTGAGATCCTGTCGCAGATATGAGATCGAGATATTGCCTGCGTAATCGGTCTCTAGACCGGAACCTCCCTGTCTCGTCCAGGTTATTGTGGTAAGGGACGTTTCTGGCCCCTGGAATATGCCCGGCAACGGGATCTATGTTCTCATTTTCTCCTCGAAAGCGGTCAGCAGAACGTGCGTCGAACAGATTCGCCGCAGGTTGGACAGAAATGCGCCATACTTCTTGTGCGTCAGCGATCAATTCTGGCCTGGGTTTCGGGATAAATTTACTTGTTGATGATGATTCATGACCGCTGGAAACGGGATAGCCTGCTTCCAGCCATGTCTGCCAGCCACCGTCCAGCACCGCAACTGCCTCATGCCCTAACCAGCGCAGTAACCACCACAGGCGTGCGGATGCTATTGCCCCGCCGGTATCATCGTAGGCAACGACCTGGACTCCTTCATCGATACCGTTCTTTCCGAAAAAATCCGTTAATCGATCCATCTCAGGCAGCGGGTGTCGACCTGTCTTTCCAGGAATCACAGGTCCTGAAAGATCTCTTTCAAGGTGCGCATATAGCGAGCCGGGGATGTGAGCCTGGAGATATTCCTGCATTTTTAGATCCGGTGCTGCCAGGGAGAACCGACAATCGAAAATTCTCACTTCCGGATCCCTCAAGCGTGAGAATAAATCGGTTGCGGGAATTAGCGTCGTGAAGGCCATGGAATCATAAGACGCAGTAATTGAATACTGCCACCTCTTTCTGGAGTAAGTATCAAGATTTTGTGGATTTTGTTTTTGACTGCATCTGGACGGCATCCAGAAGCTTTTCCACCTGGTAACCAGAACCTGACTCTGCCTTTTGCAGTAACCCAATCATTTCTCTACCTCGCACCACTGATTTATCCAGGTTGTCGACATTACCATTGATAATTGCATCCGCAATATCCTGGATGACCTGGATTGTGTAAATCCACCACAGAAAAGCATCAAACTGCTCCTTGTTGAACCACAAGATTCCCTGGTGGCGGTGGATTGTCAGGAAGCTTTGGATTTCAGCTTCTGCCAGCCACTTTTTGAGTGACGGGTACGCCAGGTTCTGAGGTTCGATTGCCGGGTCGAACCAATTTTGGTGGCTCGTTAACAGCCTGATGAGATTTACATTTTTCCAGGCCTCGGTCTCGGACAGGCCTAATTCCTTGAGACATTCAGACATGATCCTTCCGAGGAGCCATTCATCGATCCAGGTGCGTGAAAGATCGGAGAAGCCCTCAGGAGAAGCAACCTTACCCAGATGAGATGAGAACACCCATCCAAATAATACTGCCCACACAGCCACCTCCCCCTCTTTAAGGGGTTTCCCGCCTTCCGGTCCGTTTTCAAGGAAGCGTAAGGCCGAATGGTATTTTCTTTTTTCAAGAAGATCGAACCGCTTAACCAGGTTTGGTAAGGATAAGGCAGCATCGGTTAATACACGGATGTCGAACGCCAGATCGTCTGGATTTCCGCTTCGGTTTGTCAGGGCATTAATTTCCTGGAACAGCTTTTTCGACTTACTTTCGACTTCATCCAATGATGCTGGCCGGGTTTCAGGAATATCCAGGGATAAACCAGTCGAGGTTCGATTGTTTATCAACCAGCGGAGACTGCCAGCATTCATGAGCTCACGGAAGGATGTATGGATCGGATGCAGGATAATTTCTTTGCGGGCTTTTTCCAGATCTGGCACGCCGCGCCCGTTCAAATACGCGCTGAGCTGCCTGTAGCTGCCCCACTCATCGTCCTGTACCTGCCTGAAATCCATGAAAACATGATATTTGTAGGCTTGCAGTTCCAGGAAAAGGCCTGATCTATGAATTTCTTCACTGCTGCGCAGGTACTCCAGGCCCGAGATCACGTCTCTAAAAATGGTATAGGAACCCTCTCCATTTTCCAGGCCTAATCCTTCACCAAGCGTTTTTTGTACCAGTTCGCGCTTTCCATCCCCCCCAGTTTTAATGGGAAAGGCTGCAGAAAGCCGAACCCATCCGGAGGTATCGGCGAACTTGTTATTGTAGATCACCAATCCCCGTTCGTTGCCACGGTGATTGGAGTAGGCATAGACATCCTCGTTGACATGACCTTCAGGAAGGTAGAAATCATAAAGCAGGAAGTCGCGGGCTTCAGCGAAAACATAACGACGCCGCAGCAGGGGGAAAATCTCGCGGTTATGGCGCTCCACCAGGTAAGAATCCGGTTGTTCATCCCAATATGCGCGGCGGTACTCCATGCCGTATTTTTCCGTAAAGCCTTCGATTTGCCCATGTCCAAACATTGGCAGACCCGGAAGAGTTGCCATCACTATGCAAATTCCGAAATATTTATCTCCTTTTCCAAACTGGTCGACCGCAGTTCGTTCATCTGGATTGTTCATGAAATTTACGTAGCGTTTCAGGATTTCAGGATCGAATTCAAGGGTGTTCTTGATCACCAGCCGATAATCCTGGTTCTTCTCATCACGAAGCATATTCATGAAGGCACTGTTGTAAACCCGGTGCATTCCCAGGGTGCGAACAAAGTAACCTTCCATCAGCCAGAAAGCTTCTGCCAGGAGTAGTGTGTCGGGGACTTCTGCAGCAACTCTGTCCACAACATCCCGCCAGAATTCTTGCGGGAACGCCTGGTCAAAGGCTGCTTTCGACAGTCCAAAATCCGAGCGGCTTGGGATATCCCCACCACTTCCCGGTTCAGGAAACCACAGGCGCTGATAATGCCTTTTTGCCAGCGTCATCGCGGCGTCAAAACGAATGATTGGGAATTTGCGAGCCACGCTCAAAATCGTCTCGATCACTGCCTGGCGGACTTCCGAATTCAGATAATTGAGCTGGGCAGTATCATTCCAGGGCATCGATGTTCCGTCATTCCCGTGGTAAACATACTTTTCGCTCCCCGACCAATAATCGATGCGTTTGAAAACTACAGCGGCATCGGTACTGTTGTAATAATGGTCTTCGAGGAAAATTCCCACCCGCTGGTCCCAGGAGAGATCAGGTCCATTAAATGAATATGAAGGAAACGGGCTGTGGTCAAGAGAGATGAACCAATCTGGATGTTCCATGATCCAGAGAGAATCGATACCCATATGATTTGGCACCATATCAGAGGCCAGGCGGATGCCTCTTTCCCACAGGCGGTCCTTTAGGTTGGCGAAAGCCTGCTCGCCTCCCAGGTCAGCAGCAATTTCGTAGGAAAAAAGCGAATAAGCTGATGCCTCAGCTTCGGGGTTGCCTCGCATTTGTTTGATGCGTTGAGAGGCTTTGCTGCGTTCCCATAATCCGATCAGCCATAATCCGGTGAAACCCCAGCGGGCTAATTCATCCAGCTCTTCAACGGGAATCTGGTCGAGATGCCTGATTTGCCTCTGATATTTTTTTGAAAGCTGGTCCAGCCAGACGTAGGAATTTTTAGCCATCAGCACAACGTTCGGCATCCAATCGCGGTCCGGGCTGAATCGTTCGGTCTCACCTTCCAATTTGTGGAAATCATATACATAGGAGGGTCCGGGACCGAATCCGAAGAAAGCCTTTTCCTCTTCTTTGATCAGGTCAAGACTGCTCAGCAACCTGTAGAGGTAACTACCTAACAAGTAACCCCAGCGTGACCGGATGTAGTCCAGCTGCCCGTCCAGGGAATGTGGAAAAGCCAATGCAGGGCTGCGAAGCATTGTGATGAGATCTTGATTCTCAGGCCCGAAAGGAGGCTGGTCGGAGAAGAATTCCTGCAATTCACTTATCATTCTGCGATAAGCAGTTTTCTTCTCCAATTGACCGTCATCGAACAGCTCAAGGAAAGGTGCAAATGCAGGATTGGCGTTTGCCAGCCATAAAACCAGCATTTCCTCTAAAATCACCTGGCGGTTTGGGACAGTCTGGCCATTTTCCAGCTGCGAGTAACCAGACAGGTAGTCGTCTAAAGAAATTTCATTTTTATATACGCGGACAGGAGGGAATTCCTCCAAAAACGCCCGTAAGGTCTGGTCGATTAACTGAGGATCGAGATTCACCCCCAACCAATCCAGTGCCTTGCTCCAGGCAGTTGAATTGCGCTGTTCACGATAGACCTGGATAACGAGATGCAAGATTTCGTCGATCAAACCCACGGCATTAATTTGCCCGGCTCGCACTGCCTGTTCCGGAAAGGCAATCAAGTTCCGGCGAGAATTGATTTTTTGGGTGAACAGGCGAACAGCGTGGAAATTGGCGAAAATGACACTTCCGGTCAGGCTGAAAAGCATGTCATCAAACTGGTACAGGTTTCGTGCATGCCTGGAAATGTGAAATTCCATTCTGATTGGTTCGAGTTTGTCCATTTATCCCTCTGTGAGGTGTGAAAATATCGGAATCACCGCCGTTTGGCAATCACAAGGGTAATATCATCTGTAAAGACCGTGCCTCCCGAGAATTCATCCAGCGCCTTTTCAATTGAACGAGCCATATCTTCAGCAGTGCCTCGGCTCGCCTCGTTGACCACCTGGATTAAACGATCCATACCAAATTCTTCCTGGTTTGAATTAACCAGATCTGTAACACCATCCGTATACATCACGAGGAAATCACCAGGGAAAAACTTAAGAGTGTATTGATCGTACGTGTTATCTTTTTGAATTCCCAGGGCCATTCCTGTT
>Ga0154795_1024_pt1 | contig 89681 bp, 79 predicted proteins | sample Rifle2008BG16ft_FD_105803 | JGI IMG/M metagenome (GOLD analysis project Ga0154795, IMG submission 105803) | Chloroflexi bacterium RBG_16_54_18 | reverse complement strand
CCAGCGATGCGGCTGGAAGCAGTCGGCTGCGGGGCCGGCATGCGTGACTTACCAGTGCCAAATATCCTGCGCGTCCTGATCGGCACGGCACAGGGATCCAGCGGCCCAGCCAATGTCGAAACACTGAGCCTGCTCGAGACCAACCTAGACGATTTCAATCCCCAATTCTACGAGCCAGTCATCGGTCACCTGTTTGAAGCCGGCGCCGTGGACGTGTACCTCTCTCCAATTCAGATGAAGAAGAACCGCCCTGGAACATTATTGAGCGTGCTTTGCTTTCCGCCTGAGGCGGATAAACTGGAGGGTATCCTGTTCGATGAGACCAGCACATTGGGAGTGCGCAAGCAGTCAGTCGAGCGCCATGCCCTGCCGCGCACGACGGGGCAGGTTCAAACCACCTGGGGGAAAGTGAGGATCAAGATCGCCGAGCTGGGCGACGGCAGGCTCAAAGCTGCACCGGAGTTTGAAGACTGCCGGGCGCTGGCAGAGCAGCATCATATTCCGATCAAGGATGTCTACCTGGAAGCACAGATCCAGGGACAGCAGTGGCTGCTGGCAGCCGGGGATGACAGGTTATAAAAGGGGGAATATCCAGGGCTAGATTATTTCCAGCTGGTTTCGTCCACCGACAGGCGTTTTAACAGCGGCTCCCACCAGGCCGGGTGAGAACGGTACCAGTCAACCGTCTCCAGAAACCCACTCTTAAAATCGACCTGGGGTTTCCAGCCGAGCTGGTTTTTAATCTTGCTCGAATCCAATAAATAACGGCGGTCATGCCCGGGTCGATCCTCAACGTAGGATTTATACGAGTCATCCAGGTTGAAAGCTTCCAGCAGCAGGTCAGAGATAGTTTCGATATCCTTTTCGACGCCGGTGCCGACATTGTAAGTCTCGCCGGGTATGCCTCCCACCAAGATCCTCTCGATTGCCCGGCAGTGATCTAGCACATGGATCCATTCCCGGCGGTTGAGGCTAGAGCGATACAGGGGTATTTTTTGACCCTGTATCAGGCGGATGGTGAAATACGGGATCAGCTTCTCAGGGAACTGGTACGGACCATAGTTGTTCGAGCAATTAGAAATGGTGACCGGCAGTCCGTAGGTATGGAAGTAAGCGCGCACCACCATATCGGCGGCGGCTTTCGAGGCGTTATAAGGAGTGCGGGGCAGATATGGGGAATTTTCGGTGAATTTCGATTGGGACTCCAGCGCCAGGTCACCGTAAACTTCGCAGGTGGAGATGTGGTGAAATCGCGGAACACCGGCATCCAGGGCAGCCTGCAGTATCTGTTGAGTGCCGAGGACATTGGTATTGAAGAATAAATCAGGCTGCAGGACTGCACGACTGTTATGCGATTCGGCCGCAAAATTGACCACCCAATCAGGATGGTACAGGCCAAACAGGAGGTGCGCCAGCTGGTAGTTGCCGATATCCCCCCGCACGAAATGGTAACGCCCCGGGTAAAGCTGCTCGACTCCAGCCAGGTTATCGAGGTTACCGGCGTAAGTCAACAAATCATAATTGATGACCACGTCAGCCGGGTGCTGCTCCAGCCAGAAACGCACAAAATTTGAGCCGATGAATCCCGCCCCACCTGTGACGAAAATCGTTGCCATACCCTCTCCTTGGTCAGCAGATTAACTGTTTTGATACGAACTGAGATTGATCGCGTGAGTGAACGGGACAGGTTCGTCGCCCCGTAAAACACGGGATAAACTCCGAAAAGCCTCTCCTGCCTAACGCCTGATCAAGAGAAAAACACCTGCAGCGATTGCCAGGATGGCGGTCACTGTTCCACTGGCGGGGAAGCCGATGTTAATCAGCTGCAGCAAACCCACAAGAATCAACCAGACTGCCAGTAAGAGGAATCCGAAATTACCCTTGAAGTGAAATCTTCGTTGACCCAGGAGGATCAGCAACCCCGCTGCCACAGCCAGGATTGCCAGGATAAGATCTGCTGAAGGAATGCTGATGCCGATGAGGGGGATAGCTCCATAAAGGATCAGCCAGATAGCCAGTAGGATCATGCCGAAATTTCTCATGCCTGCACTCCCTGGTTTAGTCAAAAAGTACTGTGTTGATTATTTTCACATGATTGTACAATAACTGCCAGCCAATCTGACGGTTTGTCTGGCACTTTATGGAATACAAGATAAATCGAGTAAAATCTTACAGTTTTGTACAGACAATCCGTTGAAATGGATTTGTTTTCGAAAAGAAGGTCCGATCCTTCAATTTATAATAGTCCTGGAATATCAAGGACCTTTTCGTATAAAAAAATAATTTACCAATCTTACCAGTTTAAGAGAAAATCGAAAATGAAACGAAATTTACAGATACTAAAAAGATCAGTTGGAATTTCCTTATTCTGTGTGATGGGCTTGTTATCGATGGTCCTTCCAGCCTTTGGTTCTGCTCCGACTCACGGAAAATCCTCCAGTAATTATGTAAATGGGGAGATTCCACCCTCACCTGATATCGTTGGTGGTACCCTGGTTACTCCAGGGAAATATCCTTATCACGTCGCCATACTACAGGACGCCAGTGGATCGGATCCATATTCGGCGTATTGGTGCGGAGGAACGCTCATTTACCAGCAATGGGTGCTTACCGCTGCGCATTGCGTTCAAAATGAAAGCAATGGCCAGATCACTCAACCGGGCAGGCTGAAGGTACTGGTCGGCGCCGTCTCGCTGGATGGATCCGACGGGACACAAATCGGAGTCAGCCAGGTGATACCTCACCCAGAATTTATGAGTGAGTGGGATAAGGACATTGCACTGATCCGGTTGTCCCAACCAGCGATCCTGGGGAGCGGGATCCAGACGATTCCGATCGTAAATTCTCCATCGAGTCCATTAATAGACCCGGGGACCGATTCGGTCGTGACAGGCTGGGGGACTACATCGACCTGGGGATTCTTCTGGGAAGACAAATTGCGTGAGGTGACTGTCCCGATCGTATCGAACGCTGCCTGCCAGCTGGCATATAACGATATGGGTGTGACCATCACGAGCAATATCCTGTGTGCCGGGGAAGACGGCCTGGATGCCTGCTTTTACGACAGCGGCGGGCCTCTCGTCGTTCAAAATGCCACACATAATGGATTTCTCCTGGCGGGCGTGGTGAGCTTCGGCCATGATGACGGATGTGGGGCAGATGGGAGATATGGCGGATATATACGCGCCCCGGCTTTCCTGGATTGGATAAATAACACAACCGGACAGGCACCCACAACTTATAAAATCTTCCTGAGCCTGGTTATCAGGTAAAATTCCTTGATTGCTGAAGTAAATTAAATATATATTATGGCGCCTTCCCCTCGGTGGGTATCAATCTCGCCTGGATCGGAATTGCCGTATTTACACTTTCCCGGCGCAGGCGGTTGACCGCGAAATTATAGAATTGCTTAAAAACAGGCCTCCGGAGAATGTCCATGCAAAAAAAGACTGGTTACCACATGAGCACCCAGGAATTTCGCCGCAACGGGCATGCTGTCATCGATTGGATTGCAGATTATTACGAGAACATAGAGAATTTCCCGGTATTGGCGCAGGTTCAGCCAGGTCAGGTTCGAGGACAACTGCCGGAAACTGCTCCGCAAGCGGGTGAGCCTTTCGATTCGATACTCGAGGATATCGGTAAAATTATCCTGCCGGGCATCACTCACTGGCAGTCCCCCAATTTCTTCGCGTTTTTCCCTTGCAACACATCGGCTCCCTCTATTTTGGGCGATCTGCTTTCATCGGGCCTGGGTGTGCAGGGAATGAGCTGGGTAACCAGCCCTGCCTGTACAGAATTGGAGACTCTGGTCCTGGATTGGCTGGTCGATGCAATGGGTCTGCCGGGGAAATTCAAATCGCAGTCGAAAGGCGGAGGCGTCATACAAGACAGCGCCTCCAGTGCAGCCTTGAGCGCGATTCTGGCTGCCCGCGAGCGCGCGACCGGGTATGCGAGCAATGAAGAGGGTATCCAGGGTGAGCTGGTCGCATATACCTCTTCCCAGGCTCATTCTTCCATTGAAAAAGATATCAAAATCGCTGGAATCGGGCGCAAAAATTTACGGTTAATCGAGGTAGACAAAACTTTCGCCATGCTCCCAGATGCTTTAGCCTCGCAGATAAAAATGGACCGGCAGGCCGGGAAGACGCCATTCTTCGTCAGCGCAACAGTAGGCACCACTTCTTCGAATGCGATCGATCCCTTGCCCGAGATTGGAAAAATTTGCCAGGATGAAGGCCTGTGGCTGCATGTGGACGCTGCCATGGCAGGCAGTGCCGCCATTTGCCCTGAATACCGCTGGATCCTGCAGGGGTTGGAATATGCTGACAGCTATTGCTTCAATCCCCATAAGTGGATGTTTACGAATTTCGACTGCGACTGCTTCTTTACTGCGGATAAAGCAGCGCTCATCCGGACCTTCAGCATTCTTCCGGAATACCTGCGTAACGTCGCTACCGAATCAGGCACAGTTTTCGATTACCGGGACTGGCAGATTCCATTGGGGCGGCGCTTTCGGTCGCTCAAGCTGTGGTTCGTGATCCGCCATTACGGGATCGAGGGACTGCAGTTCCACCTGCGAAAACACGTCGAGCTGGCCCAGTCTTTGGCAGCCTGGGTTAAAGAATCGCTGGAGTTTGAGCTGGCAGCACCCGCGCCGCTAAACCTGGTTTGTTTCCGGCACAAGAGCAGCGACGGCTTCAACCAGGAAATCCTCGACAGGGTGAATAATGGCGGCAAGATCTATTTGACACACACCAAATTAGACGGGAAATTTACACTGCGGATGTGCATTGGACAGACTTACACCGATAGCCGGCATGTAAAAGCTGCCTGGGAAATGATCCGGGAGACTGCCCACCAGTTATCCGCCAGTCCGGCGGATTAAGCAGGCATCCAGCGGGTCTTCAAACCATTTCTGCCAGGGACACGCTTCCAGGGCAAATTAGCCGGCGACTAAAGCGACCTTCACAATGGGTCTGTGGGCCGTGCTATAATCTTTCCCGCCAATCGAAAGCAAAGAATTTCGAGTTAAAAATCAGGAGCAGGGCATGTTCGATTCCGAAAAACTAGAATCCCTCCGCCAGAAATATTCCCAGTGGCAGAGTTCCCAGCTGAAGGAAAGCCTGGAGGCTCTTCCTGAACGGAGAGACTCTTTCATCACCACTTCTTCGGAGCCAGTCGAAAGACTCTATACCCCACTGGATATCGCAGAAATGGATTACCTGTCTGATCTGGGCCTGCCAGGAGAATACCCGTACACGCGCGGCATCCACCCAACCCTTCACCGCAGCCGCTTGTGGACGATGCGGATGTTTGCGGGTTTCGGGACTGCCGAAGAAACAAACCAGAGGTTCAAATATTTGCTCGCCCAGGGGCAAACAGGGCTTTCCATCGCCTTCGACCTGCCAACCCTGATGGGTTATGACTCGGATGCTCCTGAAGCCCTGGGTGAATTCGGAAAATGCGGTGTAGCTGTTTCCTGCCTTAAGGACATGGAAATCCTGCTGCAGGATATACCTCTCGACAAGGTCTCCACCAGTATGACCATCAATTCGCCAGCCGCCATCATCTGGGCCATGTATCTTGCGGCAGCAGAAAACCAGGGCGTTCGGCCAGACCAATTGCGAGGAACGACCCAGAACGACATTTTGAAGGAATATATCGCGCAGAAGGAATTCATCTTCCCACCAGAGCCTTCAATGCGGTTGGTGGTGGACACGATTGAGTATGGGACGACCACGGTCCCGCAGTGGAATACGATCAGCATTTCAGGTTACCATATCAGGGAGGCTGGAGCGACCGCCGCCCAGGAATTAGCGTTCACGCTTGCCGATGGTATGGAATATGTACGCTGGGCGCTGGAGCGCGGGCTGGATGTCGACAGCTTCGCGCCTCGATTGTCGTTCTTTTTCAACGCTCATAATGATTTCTTTGAGGAAATCGCGAAATATCGAGCGGCACGACGGATCTGGGCGCGCGAGATGCGAGATACTTTTCATGCAAGGGACCCGCGTTCCTGGCTGATGCGTTTCCACACGCAGACTGCTGGCGTTTCCCTCACCGCACAGCAGCCTGAAAACAACATCGTCCGCACGGCGATACAGGCGCTGGCCGCAGTTCTGGGTGGGACTCAATCGCTGCATACCAACAGCATGGATGAAGCGCTGGCCCTGCCCTCGGAACAGGCTGCCACAATCGCACTGCGCACACAGCAGATCATCGCTGAAGAATCAGGGGTTTCCAACACAATCGATCCTCTCGGCGGTTCGTTCTTCATCGAAACCCTGACGAACCAGATCGAAGCAAAGGCCTACAATTATTTCCACAGGATTAAAGAACTAGGCGGAGTACTGCCTGCGATCGACAAGGGATTCTTCCAGATTGAGCTTTCAGATTCGGCTTACCGCTACCAGAGGGAAATCGATGAAGGCAAGCGCAAGATCATAGGCGTGAACGCATATGCCGATGAAAAGCCGCTCGCAATCCCGATCCTCGAGATGGATCCACAAGGCTACGAGCGGCAGGCTGCCCGGTTAGAAGAGGTGCGGGAAAACCGCGACAGCGGCAGGGCAGGCCAAAAATTGGATGAGCTGCGGCTGGCCTGCCAGAATTCCAGGAATGTGATGCCATATCTGCTGGAAGCCGTGCACGCCCAGGCTACTTTGGGTGAAATCATCGGGGTGATGAAGAAGGAATTCGGCACGTACCAGGAACCGAACTGGATCTGAGACGCATGTACACAAACCAGGATTCTTCGCTGCAGCCAGGGAAGAATATTTAAGGCTGCGTAAAAACTGACTTATCTATCGTGGAGGCTTTTTTATGGCAAATGTAAGAAAGATCAAAGGTAGGATTGGGATTTTAACCGGTGGAGGCGATGTGCCGGGGCTTAATCCTGCTATTCGGGCAGTGACAATCCGGGCACTGCGCGAAGGTTATGAAGTTGTCGGTATTCGCAATGGCTGGAAAGGCCTGGTAAATCTCATCCGCGATCCCAAAGCTGACAACAGCCAAAATTGTCAAATTCTCACCGAAGAAATCGTAAACAAAGCCGGACGTACGGGGGGCACATTCCTGCACACCAGCCGTACGAATCCGATGAAAATGAAATTGGCGGACATTCCTGCGCAGTACAAGGATCAATACCACGAACCGATTAACGACCTGATACCCGAGATATTAAAGAACCTGGATTTCCTGGGAATCGATTACATGATTCCGATCGGGGGCGATGATACCTTGAGTGTAGGAGTGCGGCTATTTAAGGAAGGTTTCAAAATTGTCGCAATCCCTAAAACGATGGATAATGACGTACCCGGGACGGATTACTGCATTGGATTCAGCACCTGTGTGACCCGCACCATTCAAATCACCAACAGCCTGCGAACATCAGCAGGTTCACACGAGAGATTCCTGGTGCTGGAAGTGTTTGGGAGGTACGCGGGTTTTACCGCCATGCTTCCTACCATTGCAGGTGCTGCCAACCGCTGCGTGATTCCGGAATTCAGGTTCGATATCGAGCGATTAACAGAGCTCCTGGTATCAGATCGAAACCGCAACCCCAGCAAGTATTCAGTGGTTTTGATATCTGAAGGCGCAATGTTCGAAGGCGGCGAAATGATATTCGAAGACCACCTGACCGATGCGTTCGGGCACGCCAAGCTCGGCGGGATTGGCGACCTGGTTTCTGCCAAATTAAAAGAACTTTCGCCAAAATTCAACAATGGGGAATCAGTAAGTGTGATCAACCAGAAGCTGGGATACCTGGTTCGTGGAGGCGACCCCGACGCAGTCGATTCGATTGTACCCATGGCATACGGCAACCTGGCGCTTGACCTGGCGATCAAGGGCATTCATGGGCGATTGGTAGTGCTGCGTAATGGACGCTATGACAATATGCCGATCGACGTGGTCACCAGCACCAAGAAAGTTGTGAACGTTTCGAAATATTACAGTACGGACCGGCTGCGACCTTATTACCACACATTCGAAATGACACCGCTGTTCATTATGACCAGCGAGGGGTAATTCGAGTAGAAACGTGTGGAGGTAAATTTCAAAGCTTCTGCCTGGCAAGCTGGAAAACCATCATCCACTCCAAATCTCATGCTGCCAAAAACCGATGAAGGAAAACTGGTAGAACAGGCTGAGATTCTGGTCAGCAGGCTTGAAAGGATTTCAGCCGATTCAGTATGGGCTCATCGCTCAAGCGGGCTGCGGGGTGGCCTTTTACGGCTGTTGGAGAACTGGGAGGCTGGTGAAAGGAAAACTGGGGGTGGTGCTGAAATAACTGCGCTGGAAAACCTGGCCTGCATGATCCAGGCGGGTTATTCCATGTTAGAGAGAGCTGCTCGAGAGTATTAAATATCCGGGAATTGCAGGAACTTCCCTGCAATTCCCGGATTACGTCGCCTAATTGGTCGTATTGTTATAGAACCAGTTATAGCTGTAGTATCCAGACCACAGATTCTGGGTGCGAATGGCAATACGGTGGGACCCGTATAATTGGGGCGGGGTATTGAATGTCAGTGTCATCGCGCCGCCAGCACCTGAGTTGAAGGTGGTCACATAATATCCACCAACTCCAGCCGAGCCCATCGGTCCCATCAGCACCTGGAAATCCGTCCCAGACGGGAAATTGGCCGTGCGGATGGTCACCGTGCTGTCCCTCACCACGCTCTGGATCCAGATGGTCGGAATGGTTCCATAGTAATAGTTTCCATAATTGTAGTATGGATAATACGGACCACCCGTTCCGGGAGAATAGCTGGCGTTGCTGAATGAGCGGACGACAGATTTATTCTTTTTGGCTTGCACAAGCTTGATGGAAAGGGTCGATGCACCGGCGAACTCATCGGGGATGTCGAAAGCGGCTTTGAACGATCCGCCCCTGTCAGAATCCAGGTCGGCTACTTTCATCCAATTCATTTTACCGGACTGCTTGCGGCCGATAGAAACCTCGAAGAGCACGTTATCCGGGAAATTCGCCGTTTTGATGGTGACGGAGACATCTCTTTCCACGCTCGTGACGACATAGCTCCATTCCGTATTCGTCGGATAGTAGTTCGGATAATAGTTGGTATATCCGCCGCCTGAAATGCAGATCCTCTGCCCGGGATAAATTCTATAGGGTGATGGGATGTTGTTAATATCCGCCAGGTACTTCCAATTAACCCCATAATAACGCCCGATCCAGGAGAGCGTCTGGCCACGGCTGACCACATGGTAGCTCGAACAATTCGCGGCCTGGGCCGGCTGGAATGTCACACCCGCACTGGTGAGCAAAATGATCACAGCCAGGAGAGCCATAAATATACGCTTCGTTTTCATAGTAATCCTCCTCGTGAAAAATCACGATTCAAAGAGCCTGTTAGATTCTCTTTGAAATTCGATCCGAGGGCATTTTACAGTGAATTTTGGCGTCTTACCAGATTTTTGCTCTCCAGGACTGCTGACTTTTGCGTAAATTTTACGCAGACTGCCAGCTAGTTGAAAAACAAGGTTATTCCAGAATAACCCTGGGTGGTGCTGTGGACGGTAAGGATAATCAGCTTGCTGCCTGCTAAAGTTCTCGGTATGTGGTATGTTGCAACCAATGTGCCACCCGCACCCGAATTAAAGGCTCCCACTGTTTGATAGCCGCCTTGTTTACCTCCGAGCCCAGCCATCCTGACCTCGAAACGCATGTGAGCGGGAAGGCGACCGAACCGGACTGTAACGGACTTGTTATGGACAACATTGGTTACCTGGACGGAAATGGTCCTCTGGGGAGTCACGACAGGGTTGGTTTTATTGTTGAAAGTGTCATACGCGAAGTAATTCAGGTTGCTGGTACCATTGTAACCCCGGCGCTGGACTCGCAGATCAAGCCTGCTGGCCCCGCTGAATCTAGATGGAATCGATACTGTTGCCCTTAACGTACCTGATTGTGTTGTTCTGAAAGAGCCAACTCTCACTCCATTCACACCGTGCGTGCCGTAAGCTCCGATCAACACTTCCACATTCACATCCGCCCGGAAATTCTGGAGGCTGAACTGGACGGTTCTATTCCGCACCACGTTCGTCACCGAAACCTGAGGCCTGGCAAGAACCTGTGGGGAATAAAACCCCGACATCCCTGATCCGGCCACCCAGACGATCAGTACCATAATGGTAAGCAGGAATTTAGTTTTAGCGTTCATCGTTTTTTTCTCCTGGAGCGTGCGCTCCAACAAAACGGGCAGGCCTGAAAGGCAAGTGCCTTCAGGTATATTTATTTATTGGACGTTATTATCACAGAATTAGTTCCAAAGAGATAGGTTCTTTGACAGAATCAGGCGGATCTTTTAATAATTGCATCCAAATGGCAACCAGGACAATTAGAGAAAGCACAGCGCTCCAGGCATCGTGACCAGTGATCACAGCCAGGTAAAGCAAAAGAAGAGAAATTAACGAAAAAAGGATCGGAAAACATGCAACCAGTAAATATGGATACCCTTTTCGAATAAACAGGTCAGCCAAAACGGTTACACAGATTATTAGAAGGATTTGATCATATGCCCACAGGTATGGGGTAACGAGCAACGAGACTGGAATAATCAGGCTCAGCATCAAACCGGGCGGTGTCAGTCTTCCGCGAGTGGTGATCAAAATGATAATGGCAACCACCAATCCCAGGGCGAGTGCTCCTCCTGCTGCCGTGGTGCAAAGGCTGGCTTGCTGGCAAGCATAACCTGCCATTCCCCAAATAGTAGGATTGTAGCCAAAGGTCTCAGAAAATTTCCCGCCGCCAACTGTAAGGAATTTGTTCAACCAGCCAGGATCGATGAGCCAGCCGAATGCTGCCAGAAGTGAGAGAGAAAAGACCAGAGCTCCTATCGCCCGGACTTTCTTCAGGATGAGCAGATACAAAACGCTCAATCCCAGAACTGGAAGTCCGATCGTGGGTTTCAGAATCAAAAAAGAAGCGACAACTGCCCCTTGCCACCATTTTTGATGATTCCACAGGTACAGTGTCAGGGCAAGGATAAAGAGCAAGAAAGCGCTGAGCTGGCCATTCCGCAGGGTAACCAATGCCGGTCGAAAAAGGAAGGCACCCAACAAGAGTGGAAGAAATAGATGTTTTATTCGAACCTTTGAATCCCAGGAAACTGAGAGGTATATGGATAAGGTGATGAATAATTGGGACAGGCAGATCCAGATGACGTAAGCGGTTTTCAGCTGAAATAAACCCAGAGGCAGGGTGATGAGAGCCAGAGGCAGAGGATATGGAAAAATCGAATTCGGCACCCAATCAGCTCCAAACTGCCTGTGCCCTTCCAGCCAGAGACCAGTTTCGTAAGGATTCTGTCCATGCGAGAGCAACCGGCCGGCGAGCCAGAAAGTAAAGAAGTCGCTGTTCTGATAGTCAAGCGCGGAAACGATTATCCAGGCGGATATCCCAAAGAGTGGGATAAGAACCGCCAGGATAATGAAAAAAGGGATGGAAGAAAAGGGTGTTTTTGTCAGCTTCGGCAAAAACACCCTTTTTGTATTGGTGGGCAATTTATCTACGAACCTGTCATCTTAAAGAAAGTGGTCAGCTTCATCGCCAGGTTCAAATCTCCGGCCAGTTTCAGTTTTCCCAGCATAAAATACTGCATCCCGTTGACCCTTCCCAGCAGGACATCGCGGAAATCGTGCGCATCGGCAATCATTGTCATGGTTGGATTCGAAGAGATACCTTCAGCGACGCTGCATTTTCCGTCTTTGATGGTGATGATATAGTCGCCGGCTTCTTCACCGGAGAGGTTGTATTGGATGACTGCATCCACACCTTCCGCTGCCTCGGGTTTGAAAGCTTTCTCATGGTTATAAACCATCTGTTTCACTGTGATGTCTGCCATTTATTCCTCCAAGAAAGTGACCGGTTCCGCTGACAGCTGCACAGCAAGAACACGATTCGTGAAACTCTCAGGACAGGTTTTCAAAGATACCCGCGGCACCCATCCCGCCGCCGATGCACATGGACACCATCCCGAATTGGACATCGCGACGCATCATTTCGTAAATCAGCTGTGTAGTCAGCTTGGCCCCGGTGCAGCCCAGTGGATGACCCAGGGCGATGGCGCCTCCGTTTACATTGGTGATCTCAGGATCGAGACCCAACTCGCGAATCACAGCCAGGCTTTGCGAGGCAAATGCCTCGTTCAGCTCAATCAGCCCGATATCTTCCAGCGATAGACCAGCCAGTTTCAGTGCCTTTGGAATGGCCTCAATGGGACCAATGCCCATGAGTTCAGGCGGAACCCCCGCTACCGCAAAAGATAAAAAGCGCACCAGCGGCTTCAAGTCCAGCGTTTCGGCTTTTTCGTGCGTCATGATGATGACACCTGCCGCACCGTCGGACATCTGGGAGGAGTTACCCGCAGTTACCGACCCGCCTTCCCTGAAGGCAGGTTTCAACCGGGCGAGAGCTTCGAGGCTGGTGTCGGCTCGGGGACCCTCATCCCGTTTGAAAACGGATGTCTTCTCCACAACACCACCATTTCCAGGGAATACCTCTTTGACCTGCAGTGGGACAATTTCAGGATCGAAGCGACCGGATTCCACCGCTGCCGAAGCACGCTGGTGGCTGCGCAAAGAGAACTCATCCTGGTCCTGGCGTGAAATCTCATATTTCGTGGCTACGTTTTCAGCCGTGAGGCCCATGCTGGTAAAGGCGCCAGGATAGTCCTCTGCCAGGGAAGGCATCGGTGAGAATTTAAAGCCAGTCATGGGCACCATGCTCATCGATTCCGCACCTCCTGAAATGGCCACCTGCATCTGGCCGGCCATGATGGCAAAGGCGGCATGGGCAATCGTCTGCAAACCTGAAGAGCAGAAACGAGTCAGCGTTTCTCCAGGCACTGTGATGGGAAGATCGGCGGACAGCGCTACCAGGCGCGCCATGTTCATACCCTGCTCACCCTCGGGACATGAGCTGCCCAGGATTACATCTTCAATATCAGCAGGATCCAGAGCCGGTGCGCGCCTCAACAGCTCACGGATGACTTCGGCTCCCATTTCATCCGGTCGCATTGTTGCCAACCTGCCGCGTTTCGCTTTCCCGACCGCGGTGCGCGCCGCCGCTACAATCACAGGCTCCCGATTCTTTTCAATTTTACTCATAGGTCCGTCTCCTTATGTGAAAAATTCACGTATGCTGCGAATTTTCAAGAAGTAATATCAATTGCGGATGCGCTTTCCGGTCTGGAGAAATGTCCAGATTCGCTCGCGAGTTTTTTCATTGCCAGTCAGCGATAAAAAGACTTCGCGCTCGAGGTCGAGGATATACTGCTCATCCACCCAGGTGGGGCTGCTCAGCGGCCCACCGGTGAGGACGTACGCCAGCTGGGCAGCCATCTGGCCTTCATACTCAGTGATATATCCGCCCTCTTTCATCATATATATGCCAACCTTCATGGCTGACAGGGCGTCTCTCCCGGCGGCATAAATTTTCTCCGGCAGAGGCGGCCGGTACCCGGTATTCACCATGTTCAGCACTTCCTGCCTGGCTTCTGTTAGCAGAAAATCGCGGTTCATCACCACCCGGTCGCAAGGACTGAGTATCCCCATCTGGCGGGCTTCTTCCGCACTCATCGAGACCTTCGCCATGCCAATCTGCTCGAACAACCGCTGAAGTAACGGCAGCGGTTCAACGTCCTTGGTGCGCATGGCAGGATTCAACACCCGGCGCATCATCTCCTTTGTACCCGTACCGGCCGGGATCAAACCCATGGCAATTTCTACCAGGCCTGAATACAACTCGCTGGTAGCCACTACCCGGCTGGCGCTCATTAACATCTCGCATCCGCCAGCTAAGGCTGTACCGCAGGGCGCCACGACTACCGGTTTTTGAAAATAGCGCATACGCATGAAGATATCCTGCAGCTGGTGCATCGCGAGCTCGATTTGATCGAACTGGCCATTCTGCGCCCACATAGCAATCAAGAACAGGTTTGCACCTGCGCTGAAGTTCTCAGTATCAACGCCGATCACCATGCCTTCGTAATCCCGTTCGACGAGGTCCAAACCCTGGGTGATCATCTCGAACATATCCGTATCGAAGGCATTCATCTTGGTGTGGAGCTCGACCCCTATCACTCCATCCCCAAAATCAAAGATCGAGGCACTAGGATTTTTCTTGAGGATTTTTCCCGCAGCTTTCAACCTGGGCAGCATGATCATAGAGGGGGGACGTTCGATCTTGACATACCCTCCGAGAGAGGGATTGAAAACACTAATTTTTATTTCACCGTCATACTGGTAAAAAGCCTGGTTCCCGGCCGCCAGCATCTTCTCGACCCAGGCAGCAGGAGGGAAACCCGCCGCTCTCATCGCTTTTGCCGTCTCGGCTGCACCGAGACTGTCCCAGGTTTCGAACGGCCCTGCTTCTCGATTGAAGCCCCAGCGCATGGCATCGTCAATAGCTTTTGGTGTATCGGCGATTTCCGGGATGCGATCGGAAGAGTAAGCCAGGCTCTGGTAGGTCAACGTCCGTACCAGCTCCCCGGCGCGGTCTTCGGCCGCTACCAGCAGCTTGATGCGCTCACCTACATTTTCGATGTCTTTAACTTTTCCGATCGACTCGAAGCGCACTTTCTGGGAAGGATGGTACTCCAGTGTTTGCAGGTTGAGAGACCAGAATTCTTTAGCGCCGTCGTCGGTGCGCACTTCTTTATAGAAACCCTGTTTCGATTTATTCCCCAGAGCGCCGCGCGCAACCAGCGTTTCAATCAACGAGTTTACTTTCTGGGAGCCTAAATACTTTTGTGCAAGCTGGTCGTGTGGGATGGCAGGCGCCAGGTTTTTGCCTACATGGTCCCAGATATCGATTCCAACCAGGTCAATCAGGCGGAAAGTAGCCGTTTTTGGATTACCAATTGCCGGTCCGGTGATTGCATCCACTTCCTCAACGGTGTAGCCGTTTTCCAGGATGTAATCGAGAGCAAAAGGTGCGCTGCCAAAAGCGATGCGGTTGGCGATGAAGTTCGGTGTATCTTTGGCCGGGACGATGCCTTTGCCAAGCTTGCGCTCACCGAAACGGCTGATAAATTCCACAACCTCCGGAAGTGTGTCGGCCGTGGGGATAATTTCCAACAGCTTCAAGTAACGCGGTGGATTGAAGAAATGCGTACCCAAAAAGTGCTGACGGAAGCCGGCTGAGCGTCCTTCGGCGATTAAAGTCACCGGGATTCCAGACGTGTTGGTGGAAATGATCGTTTGCGGACTGCGAATAGCATCGATCCTGGCCATCAGCTGCTGCTTAATTTTCAAGTTTTCGACAATGACTTCGATAATCCAATCCGCACTCTTAATGGCGTCAAAATCATCTTCCAGGTTGCCGGTTTTCACCAGGGCAGCGAGGTCTGGTGTGAAAAAGCTTGCCGGCCTGGATTTTATTGTCCTGTCAAGGCCTTCACGTACAATCCGATCTTTTACACTACGGTCGGAAAGGCTGAGACTTTTCTTTTCTTCTTCTTTTGTCAACTGGTTCGGTACGATATCCAGCAATGTCACTGGAATTCCGACATTCGCCAGCAGCGCGGCAATTCCACCTCCCATGGTGCCAGAACCAATCACAACGGCTTTTTGAATTTTGTATTTCATAGGACCTCCTTTTTTAATCATTCCAACACTGCAGTTACTGCATCCAGAAACCGGGATGAGAAATCACTAAAAACCTGGAACATATCTATACCCAGGACCGAATCCATAGGCCATGTCCAACTTTCGAACAGGGGTTGAAATAATTTCTCTTGGTGGAAAGAATTCAGGACAGGACGGGCTGGAGAACTACCGAGGCCACGAGCTGGAGAAGAAAACCTTACTGTTAGCGCAAAGCAGGCGATTTACTCGAGGACGGAGACTCTGAAATTGTCGAATAAGGCCTGGTAGCCGGGTGTAAGGCGGGTCCCGACCATCACACCGACACCACCCGCTGAAAGGTCAAAATCCTGGACAACAGCCAGCAGGTCGCCGTTGACAGTCAAAGCCAGCGTGTGATCTGTGCATTCACCCAGGATCTGGTTGGGAGCATTCCCGGTGTGTACTACGCTGGTATTCACACCTTCCGTGAGGATATATGGAATACTGAAATACATTTTTCCAATCCCATACCAGCCATTCGAGCTCACAGCCAGGAAGTAATAGTGGCTGAGGTCAGCAAAATTACACACCACGCCGTAGAAACCATCCAGCGAGCCCTTCATCCGTGAACCCGTCACTTCAACACGTGTATCCCAAATCTGCATATTCGTATTCACACGGGCGCTCACCTTCCAGGCATATTCAGACAGGTTAGTGATCGTGTAGCCGCCGTGAGAAAACCCAAATTTGACATACTTGGTATCTTCGAGATACCAGCCCGAATTTCCCAGGTCAAAGTCATCCGAAAACGTCACCCGGTAATCCTGCGAAACGACGGGCGCTGGTGTTGCAGTTGGCGGGATTTGGAGAGTGGGCGGTGGCAGTGTCGGGACAGGGGTTTGTGTTGGGAGAGGTGTGCTGGTAGAAGGCAGTTGTTCCGCCGTCGGCGCTGGTTGGGTCAAGGCTGCTGTTGCAGCAGGGACGTTTTGGGTTAATTCGGCTACGATCGTTTTGGCAGCCTCTGTATAGGCCAGGTCGGTTGGCATCGGGGTAGCCTGATCGGAAGATCCCAGGCAGGCAGCCAGAACCAGGGCAACCAGCACCAGGACGATTGAGATTCTCAGATATTGAGCATGCATCTTTACCTCTCCTTGCCGGCACGGACAAACATCGAGATTCTAACAGCAAGGACATCCAAGAATAATAGTCTTACTGGTGCTGCTGGTTGACTTTAAGGAATTCTTTACGCTTTTCCCGGCATTTTCCGAAGTACGGTCCCACAGGTAACTTGAAACAGCCGTCGTCCGTCATAACCGCTGGTTGATCCAATCCAATTCAACCTCTGTTTAGTTGTTAAGGTGCAGAAATGCTCGATTTGGGTAGAAGATCAATTACCGCAAGTCGCTGCCTGAATACCCCAGGACATGGCGGGCAACGATGAGGCGGTTGATCTGGCCTGTACCTTCATAGATATCAGTTATCTTTGCATCCCGGAACCATTTTTCCAGGAGATATTCCCGGCTGAAGCCAAGTGGTCCCATCAGCTCCGTTGCCCTTTGAGTGATGCGGGTCACCGCATCGCCGGCTCGCAGCTTGGACATGGAAGCTTCCATGGAATTCGGCAGGTGGTTGTCAGCCATCCACACGGCTTTGACGATGAGCAGCCACGCCGAACGCAGCTGGACTTCCATATCGATGACCTCGCGCTCGATATTGGTCAGCTTCTGCCTGGGTAAGCCGTAACGGATGGTGATGCCTTGCTCCGTTAGCTTTTCTTTCAGGAACTCCAGGGCTGCCCTGGCAACACCGATGCCTGTCGCTGCAACCAGCGGCCTGGTGGCGTCGAATGTAGCCATAGCCTTCTGGAAGCCTTTCGCTGTTCCTGAATCACGTACGATTTCCAGGCTTCCCAGCATGTTCTCGAAGGGCACGCGTGCATCTTGCATCACGATGGAAGCGGTGTCGGAACAGCGGATGCCCATCTTTTTCTCGAGCTTGGTGACCGCGACACCTTGAGTGCCGGCAGGAATCACGAAGCCGCGCATGCCTGCCCTGCCAGCGGATGGATCGATGGTAGCCCATACGACCACAAAACCATTGCTTTCACACAGCGATTTATGACCGGCGGTGACGAAGATTTTCTCGCCGTTCAAGATCCATTCATTGGTCTCTTTATCCAAAACAGCGGTGGAACAGATGGCCGAAGTATCCGAACCTGCCTGGGATTCGGTCATCGCCATGGCCCCGAAAACAGGCTTCTCACCAGAGAAACGTTTGAGGAAAAGCTGTTTCTGCTCCGGAGAACCAGCCGCTTCAACTGCAGCAGCTCCAAGCCCGCCGCCGGGTGTGACCAGGTACATGCCGACATCGCCCCAGGAAAGCATCTCGAGCATGAAAGTCAATCTCTGGTAACCGATGGGAGGGCGAGGTTTTCCTTCCGGTTCCGGTTTCTTTTCCTGGGGAGGCGCCAATGCCCCGGCTCCGGTCTGGCTCATTGCCATATGCATAAAATTGATGTAATCCCACGGAATTTCATGCTCGTGTTCGTCGAAATAACGCGACTTGGTGCGCATCATATTGACAGCCACCGTCTCGAGGGCCGTATTGGCCATTGCAATCGGTTTGGGGATCTCAAATTCGATCATATCTGCACTCCTTTTCCACTCAACGACCCGAAGATGATCAGACGATCACCAGGCCGTTCAACATCGCAATTCCTCGTCCATTACGCATCCAGCGCTCCACGGGATGCTCGCGAATATAACCATGACCACCCAAAACCTGAACTGCACGATCTGTGACCATCATGGCCATATCCATCGCCCCATTCAGGGCCAGGTAAGACTGCTTGCTCGCATCCGGCATTCCCTTATCCATCATCCAGGCGGCCTCCCAGATGACCAGGCGGATGGCTTCAATTTCAGTAGCCATTTCGGCGATCATAAAAGCAATTGCTTGCTTCTGTGCAACTTTTACTTTAAAGACTTCGCGCTCTTTGGCGTAATCGCGGGCATATTCGAGTGCAGCGCGTGAAACACCCACAGACATGGCTGCCATGGCAACCCGCATGGCATCGAGGATTGGTGAAAAATCGTGACCCTGCTCGCCGCCCAGGCGGTTTGATTTAAGTACTCGAACCCCGTTCAAACGCACCCTGTAAGTCGGCAAAGCATACAGGCCTAATGTCTTCTCGCGCTCACCAACTTCCAACCCTTCGTCGTCACGATGGATGATAAATCCTTGGGTGTTACCGGCTAACCGCGCATAGATGATCAGCGCCTCCGCATCGGCGGCGTATGGTACATACATCTTTTCGCCGGTGATGACAAAATGGTCATCCTCTTCGAAGGCTGTAGTGCGCAATTCCAGGGTGTCAAAATCGAAATACGGCTCTATGATACCGGCCGTATAAGGAGACCACTGCGCTTCGGCAATCGCTGGCAAGTATTTGAGCTTCTGCTGCTCGCTGCCGACCAATAAGACCGGTATCGCGAAGGAACCCGGGGTCATAACTGCCAGCGCGCCAGCCAGGTCACCGTAAGCCATTTCTTCTGCCGCCAGAACGCCTGTGACCGCAGACCTTTCTCCAAATCCACCGTATTGTTCGGGGATCGAAGCCTGTAAGAATCCTAGCTCCCAGCCTTTTTCCACGAGAAATGGGGGGAGATGCCCTTCTTCGTCGTTTTCGCTGGCCCTGGCACGCAAATCGTTGATGGCAAATTTATTCACAGCATCGACCAGCATTTTTTGCTCTTCATCGGGTTCGAAAGAATACATGTTTTGACTCCTTCTGTTTATTCTTATTCAACATAAGGGCTGATTGAATGGCTGTCAGATGCCACCTCCTTCCCAATTTCAAGCCATGTAGGATAAAAGGTTCCTATCCTGGCGCTAAATCCAATAAGCTCAATGCATAGTTCGTGGCAGTAAACCCTGCAAGAACAGGTCAGCATACTGGTAGGAGATTTCCTCAACGGAAAGGACACCATCGGGGTTGTACCAGGTGATGGTCCAGTTCATCACACCCAGGAGGGCGCGTGCCGCCAGGTCGGGATCCTGGGATTCGAATGCGCCAAGATTTTGACCTTCCACGACCAGGTCTCTCCACATGTGCTCAAATCGATCCCTTCTGGGTGTATGTTGGAGACTGTACTGCGCTTCCAGCGAACGATGCTCGAGCAGCAGCACGGAAGCAAGATCGCGATGCTCAATCAAGCTGACCAAGTAAGTGCAAATCGCCTGACGCAGCTTTTGATCTGGCGGAAGCCTGAGCTCAATTACGCCCTGCATCCGTTCGATGAGCAGATCGAGTGCCTTATCGAGCACTCCTAACAGTATTTCTTGTTTGCTGGATACGTGGTGATACAGGCTGGCTTTTTGCAGGTTGACTGCCTGGGCTATATCCTGCATGGAAGTGCCGTGAAAGCCCTTCTGACTAAATATTAGGGCAGAAGCTTCAAGCAGCTCGTCGCGGGTCAAATCATCTCCCTACCGAACGGTCGGTAGTTATAGCATAGCAAATCCCGGACTTCCTGTCAAGTATTTTGGATGGTTTCCAAATATCTCTAATGTTTCATAGTCAGGTTCTTTTTTTCTAAGAACGCTGAAGCGGCGAATTGCCAGTTTGTAATATAATGTCTTGTTATTCGCCTCCGGGTGTGACCTAAAATGAGTGGAATTCTTATTGACAACGCCAGCAGGGAAGACATACCGCAGGCCGCGCACGTTCTCAGCATTGCGATTACCCCGACATTGAACTCAATCGCCCTATGGGGCGGGAATAGCGAGGCACATCGGGCCAGGATTGAAAAAGCCCTGTACCTCATGTACGTTCATTATCCACACTTCAAGACCCTCATCGCGCGCCTGGATGGGAAGATCGTGGGAGTTCACAGCATGCTTCCATGGCCCCACTGCCAGCCCACTTTCATGGAAGCCATCAAACTTGCGCGCTGGATGCTGCCTCTGACGCGCTGGAATTCCGTGCGAGGTATAGCACTGCAGTCTGCTTCCTCCCACCTGGACCCGCATGAGCAGCACTGGCACCTTGGTCCGATCGGCGTCTTACCGGATCAACGCGGTCACGGGATCGGCAAGCAGCTGGTAGTTACTGCGCTGGATTCATTCGACCGGGAAGGAATCCCTGCATACCTGGAAACTGACCAGCTGGGTGTCGTGCATCAAGAAGAACAGCTCGGATTTCGAGTAATTGGGGAATCAAAAATATTGGGTGTCCACAACTGGCTGATGTGGCGCAACCCGGTTGGATAACAAACCCTGCGAACCTGATCAAAAGAGTGCTGTGTGAAGAACAAAGGCATCATCTATGCAATCGGGGCTTACCTGTTATGGGGATTTCTTCCAATCTATTGGAAGGTCCTCGAGCAAGTTCCCCCTCTCCAGATATTGAGCCACCGCATTGTCTGGTCATTTTTTCTGCTGGCGGCACTGATCTCTTTCAGGCAATCCTGGAAACCTATTCAGGCAGCAGTATTCAATCCCCGGACTTTACTGATTTTCATAATCGCAGCCGTCTTGCTTTCGATCAACTGGCTGACCTATATCTGGGGTGTAAATTCGGGATTCATCGTTGAGACCAGCCTGGGTTACTTTATCAACCCGCTCGTGAATGTGCTGTTTGGGGTGGTTTTCTTACGCGAGCGCCTGAGATCAACCCAATGGATTGCGATTGCCCTGGCAGGCTGTGGGGTACTTTACCTGACTTTCGCACTTGGACGCCTGCCCTGGATCGCTCTTTTACTGGCTTTTTCCTTTGCGTTTTATGCCCTGGTGAAGAAGACCTCAAGCCTGGCCTCACTGCAGGGATTGACCCTGGAGACCGCGATTATGTTCATCCCGGCCGTGGCCTTCCTGCTCTTCACTGATTTCTCCGGAGTGGGTGCGTTCACACACCTGGACACTTCGACGGATATACTGTTGATTTTCACCGGACTGGTCACGGCACTGCCACTGTTATTATTCGGCAGCGCAGCACAAAAAATTCGGCTTTCAACTTTAGGAATATTACAGTACCTTGCACCAACGATCCAGTTCATACTCGGGATAGCCATTTACCATGAGCCGTTTACCCGTGCCACTCTGGTGGGATTTGTTATGATCTGGCTGGCTCTGCTGTTTTACTCAATGGAAGGATACCTCAACTACCGCAAAACCCCTGTCGCCATAAATCCTTCCGGATGATGACTTCCTTGCAAAGACAAACCCCTTCATCCTGGCTCACGATGAACCAGGTGTTCACTACCTGGTGGCCTCTGGCAGCCAGCTGGCTCTTGATGGGAACCGAGCTTCCTGCCGTCAGCGCCGTGGTAGCGCGGCTCCCGAATCCGGAAATCAACCTGGCTGCGTATGGAGGCATTGTTTTTCCGCTGTCTTTGATCATCGAGGCCCCGATTATCATGCTGTTGGCAGCATCCACGGCCCTGAGCAAAGATTGGGCATCCTATTCCAAGCTCAGGACATTCATGCTGGCTGCCGGCGCTGCTTTGACTGCGCTGCATATATTACTGGCGTTCACACCGCTGTATTACTGGCTGGTGGAAAGTGTGATCGGAGCACCGGAAGAAATTGTCGAACCTGCCAGGGTCGGATTGATGATCATGACTCCCTGGACCTGGTCCATTGCCTTTCGCCGCTTTAACCAGGGGGTTTTAATCCGCTTTGGGCATTCGAAAGCAATCGGGCTGGGTACCGTGGTCCGCCTTGGCACGAACCTGATCGTGTTAACCATCGGCTACCTGAGCCAGAGTCTCCCGGGAATTGTTGTGGCTACCAGTGCGGTGGCGACGGGCGTGGTCTGCGAGGCAATCTATATCGGGCTGGTGGTTCGACCCGTACTTGACAATGAATTAAAACCTGCACCGGTTGTCATCCCAGCACTGTCCTGGAAGGATTTCTGGGATTTCTACATTCCACTGGCAATGACCTCCCTGCTGTTCCTGCTGTCGAATCCGATCGGAAGCAGCGCGTTGAGCCGCATGCCGCATTCGCTCGCCTCCCTGGCGGTCTGGCCGGTAGTCACCGGGTTGATTTTCATGCTTCGCAGTCTCGGGATAGCCTTTAACGAGGTTGTCGTAGCTCTGTTGGAGAAGCCCCATGCCAGCCAGGTGCTGCTGCGCTTCATGTGGGCACTTGGCGGCATTACAACCCTGGCCCTGTTTGTCCTCACAGCTACACCGCTGGCGAATTTCTGGTTCGAGAAAGTGTCGGCTCTCTCGCCTGAGCTTACCGAGCTGGCAAGGAAGGGCATCTGGATCGCACTACCCATGCCGTTACTGGCGGTTCTCCAGAGCTGGTACCAGGGTGTGATCCTGTATGGGAGGCAGACGCGCGGGATAACTGAATCGGTGGTGATATATTTAGTTACAAGTGCTCTAATTTTAGTGGCAGGCGTTTCATTTGGATTGACAGCAGGATTGTATTTTGGTTTGCTCGCGTTGACCGCCAGCATGACCACGCAAACCATCTGGCTGTGGTACCGGAGCCGGGAAGTCCGCTATCGCCTGGCACAGGCAGTCACCGAAGGATGAGGCAAATGGAGCCTGAACAAATCGATTGGGAAAGAGTAGCGCGCTGCGTCTTGCTGTCCCGCAAGCTGGACCAGCTGGAAGTCGAGACTCTTGCTCCGCAAGGTAAAATAATGTACCAGTTCTCATCCGGCGGTCACGAGCTGGCACAGGTGCTTCTGGCCCAGGCCCTGGACCACCCGCACGATGCAGCGGTCACGTATTACCGCTCCAGGCCATTCGTGCTGGCCTGCGGTTTGACAGCCCGAGAGGCGCTGGCCGGAGGTATGGCGCGCCGTGGAAGCCCGAGTGATGGACGGGACGTGGGGGTCGTCTACAACCTCCCCAGGCGCAGCGGACCAACCATCCTGCCTTCATCCGGCGATGTCGGCGCCCAATATACTCCTGCCGTGGGCTGGGCGCAGGCAATTCACTACTGGCAGCACGTATTGGGGGAAAAAGACTGGGTCGGAGCGATTGCTGTGGCGGCTGGCGGGGAAGGCAGCACAGCGGCGAATGGATTCTGGGCGGGAATAAATATCGCCGCCACCCTTCAGCTGCCAGTCTTATTTTTCATCGAAGACAACCAGTACGGGCTCTCCGTGCCAGCAGGGCTTCAGACGCCTGGAGGCGATATTACGGTTAACCTGGCCTGCTTCCAGGAACTGTTGATCCTCGACGGAGATGGCACACAGCCGGCTGAAGCATGTCAGGCAATCCAGGAGGCAGTGCAGCACGTGCGCAGCGGGAAGGGTGCCTGCCTGCTGCGCATGCGGGTGGTACGGCTGAGCGGTCACACGCTGGTTGATGACCAGGCGTATAAGAGCCTGGAAAAAATAGCAGCTGAAGCCGCACAGGACCCGCTCATCCGGCTGCGAGAATATCTTGATACCCTGGGGATCGGTGCCAGTACCTGGGAAAAAATCAGCCATGAAGTCGACCAGGAGGTAGCTGAAGCACTCCTGGAAGTTGAGGCTCTTCCAGATCCTGCTGCGGACCAGGTGGCCAGCCACCTGTTTTACCAGGGAGCAGCCTCCGTCCAGGGCGGCTTGCGCGCTGAAAGTGCAATGCTTCCAGTGGAGGAGTGCCTGGCAGTACCAGTCGGCCCGAGAATCAACCTGATCGATGCCGTCCGCCGCACGCTTGAAGTCGAGATGGGAAGAAACTTACGGATGCTGGTGTTCGGTGAAGATGTGGGAGTCAAAGGTGGGGTACACGGTGCGACCCTCGATATGCAGGCTCACTTCGGTGAGCAGCGCGTTTTTGATACATCCCTTAACGAAGAAGGCATCATTGGGCGTTCGACCGGAATGGCACTGGCGGGCCTGCTGCCGGTTCCAGAAATTCAATTTCGAAAATACGCCGACCCGGCGTACGAGCAGCTGAATGACCTGGGAACTATCCGCTGGAGGACGGCTAATAGATTCGCGGCGCCGGTAGTCGTGCGTATACCGGTCGGCTATGGAAAGAAGACCGGCGATCCGTGGCACAGCGTATCGGGTGAGGCGGTCCTGGCACACATGACCGGTTGGCGCATTGCCTATCCCAGCAACGCAGAAGATGCGGTTGGACTGCTGCGCAGCGCTCTACGCGGGGATGATCCAACCTTCTTCCTGGAGCACCGTGCACTGCTGGATACCAGACCCGGGCGCAGGGTTTATCCGGGTGACAGCTACTGCCTGCCATTTGGCTCAGCGAAGCGCATAATTGATGGAAAGGACCTGACCATAGTCACATGGGGTGCGATGGTCCAGCGCTGCGTCGATGCTGCCGAGCAGTTTGAGGGCCGGGTGTGCGTGATAGATTTACGCACCATCATCCCCTGGGATGCGGAGACTGTCCTGGATTGCGTACGGAAGACAGGGAAAATCCTGGTGGTGCACGAGGATACCTGGACTGGAGGATTCGCCGGTGAGATCATTGCCACCGTTGCCAGCCAGGCATTCACCTTTCTGGATGCCCCGATCGAACGGATGGCTGTCCCGGATATCCCGATACCCTATAATATCCGGTCAATGGAATCGGTTCTACCATCTGTTGATGAAATTCGAACTAGAATCCAGATGCTTTTGTATTATTAGTAATTCAAAGCTCGGTAATGGAGGAATTCATGACAAGTCAGACATTCAAATTCATCAAAGTGGCAAAAGCCACCCCTTCCATGACATATGGCGCCTTCACAAACGCCACGGCGCTTAAAGAATGGCTGTGCGATATTGCCACAGTTCTACCGAGAGTTGGCGGAAGAGTTTTTTTGGCCTGGAATTCCGGTTTCTTCACCTGCGGCGAATATACCGCGCTGGAACCTGACCGCAAAGTGGCATTCAGCTGGCGCGGGCGCATTGACCCATCCGCCAGCCAGGTCCGGGTGAGCATTGATCCGGTTAATGAGGGCACGCGCATCACCCTGGAACATACTGTGGAAGGGGAGGGTGATGCCTGGGCAGAAATCATCCGCGAGATCGAGGATGGCTGGAGAGGCAGCCTGGAGAACCTGGTTTCAGTTCTGGAAACTGGAGAGGATTTGCGCCTGACATTAAGACCGATGTTGGGCATCACAATAACCGATTTTAACGCCGAAATCGCGGCCAAAGAGGGAATTCCGGTCAGCAAAGGTATGCGCCTGGACGGAGTCATCGACGGAATGGGTGCAAAGGCTGCCGGGCTCATGCCGAACGATGTAATCGTCGGGATGGCAGGCAGAGATATTCGAGATTTTGCTGACCTGGCTACAGCCCTGCAGCGAAAACGGGCCGGAGATGTCGTCGACGTCGAGATTTACCGCGGCAGTGAAAAGATGACCCTGGCCATGCAGCTGTCACGCCGGCCGATCCCTGCCATTCCCACCAGCATCGATGGCCTGTCCGTGGTGTTAAGAGAGCGCTGGCGCAAAATTGAAGCCGAGGCGGATGCTTTCTTTGTGGAAATTACAGATGAACTGGCTTCATTCAAACCCACTCCGGAGGAATGGAGTGTGAAGGAAGTCCTGGCGCATTTCATCCAGGGAGAGCGCGGGTATCAGAACTACATCTGCGGGATCGTTGATGGGCAAGAGCTGTGGTCTGACGACTTCGGTGGAAACCAGTACGCGTACATCAAGGCGACCGTGAGCGTTTATCCTATGTTGTCTGAACTGGTGGTCGAATTCAAACGGTCTCACCTGGAAACGATCGCCCTGTTTGAGAATCTGCCAAGCAATTTTGTTGAAAGGAAAGGCAGCTATTGGCGTGTGGCTTACAATGCTTTAGAAGATCCCTACCATTTCCACACCCATCTCGACCAGATGCGTGCATCCCTGGAGGCTGCCAGGAAAGCGGCTTAAACCGAGCCAAGGTAGAACATTATTTAAGATCGCCAGAAGTCCTGATCAGCTCTTCAATCATCTGCTCAGGCACCTGCACCGCGACGACTTCTCCGCGCACGGTGATGATACCATCCGCTGAGATCGTTTCGCTAATCACGACCTTGCGCCCTTTTGTTTCCTTCACAGCACCGCGCACTTCCAACGGAACACCCAATGGGGTGGGCTTCAAATAGTCGACATGCAGAGAGGCGGTCAGGAAGCGCTTGGGTGGGCTTGACTCCAGGCTGATTCCTTCTTTCCGGTATGCCGCGGCGGCTGCACTGCCTGTCCCATGGCAGTCTATCAAAGACGCCAGCAAACCGCCATACACATATCCCGGGACGGCAATGTGATAGTTTCGTGGCTGGAAGATACATACCGTCTCATCGCCATCCCAATAACTCTTTATCTGCAAACCGTGCTCGTTCAACCGTCCGCAGCCATAGCAGTGTGCAAAATAATCAGGGTAATAATCTTGAAATGATTTCTCAGCCATATAAATTCCCTCGATGGTTTTCTACCGGTTTTACCGGGGGGTATTGAAGGATGTGAGCGCCTCGAAAAGCTGCCTGGACACCGCCGCGACATCGGCTACGGCTCTGTCAAAGGCTGGTTGGGCCCGGCGAGATGGGGTGCGGTAACCGCTGATCTTGCGGATGAACTGGAGCGCTGCCTCTTCCAACTCAGCATCTGTTGGAGCCCGGTCCGGGTAGCGCAATTTTTTAATATTCCTGCACATGGTTTGCTCCCATCAACAAGCTGAGTCCCAAGTCACACAGACTCAATCAAATTAATACATCAACAACATTTCCACTATCACGAACACTGGGCTGCCTTTTGCAGTCGCATTCCCGGATTACAACAGATGCAGCAACACCTTGCCTTTACCCCAAAGCTCCTCCAGGCGGTAGTATTTCCGGCGGTCTGGAGAAAAAAGGTGCAGGATAACATCCCCATAATCCAATAATAACCAACCGTGCTCTGGAAGACCTTCAAGCCGGGCAGGTAACCGGTATCTCAGCCGCATCTTTTCCTGGACGTCGTCAGCCAGTGCATTCAGCATGCGGTCACTTGTGCCTGTACAAATCACAAAATAATCGGCGAAATCGCACAGCTCACGGATATCCAGAACCAGGATATCCTCCCCTTTCTTGTCTTCGAGCACGGAAGCCATATCACGTGCAATTTCAAATGTATCCAGAATTCACCTCTCAGAATCTAGAATTTCGCTGTGCAGCGGAACTTAAGAAAATCCAATGATACTCTAGAATTTTAGGATACCCGGCCTGTCCTGAAATCTTTCCCGCCCATTATCTTAACGGTACCGAGTGAAGCCGGGTATAAACCGCACCAGCAGGGTTCAAGTCGCTGCGATACAGGTGGATTTCCGTGACCCGGGTTGGGCCGGCAGCCTCCATTTTCAAAGATTGGACGGCATCCGCGACCAGCCGGATGTCACTGGGGGAAACCTGCTGTCCAACCCGGCCCAATGTCAGGTGTGGAGAGAAAGGTCGCTCTTCGTTCGGATACCCCAGACTCTTTGTCTGGTTTTCAATACCGCGCGCCAGTTCTTTCAGCTCTTCCACTGCGCTGACACCTACCCAGATCACGCGCGGCCGATTGATCGAAGGAAAAGCGCCTGGCAGGCCAAGGTTTAATTCAAAGGCGTGGTGGCGAGACGCTTCCGCTTTCAAGCTCTCTTTCAAAGCCCCCAGGTTTTGCTCCGGGATATTTCCCAGGAATTTCAGGGTCAGGTGAATATTTTTTATTGGAACCCAGCGAATCGGAACCGCTGGCAGCATCTCCCGCAGCTGGCGGCTTATTGTGTCCAGCTGTGACTGAAGAACAGGAGGTAAGCTGACTGCGATGAACGCCCGAATTTCTGCCATTCTCAATATTCCTTGTTGATGATTCAACTTTACAGATCACCACACCTGATTATTCAGGTCGGTAGCGGGCATAATCATCCGGAGTGTCCAGGTCCTGAATCACGGCCTCCAGATCAGTAGCGATATAGTGGATCTTTTCTGCATTCGAATTCAAGAAACTGCGCAGAGTATCACTGGGAGCCAGATTCCTGACTACACCCCACAGGCTGCGGTCAATAAGCCAAGGGTGACCGCGATGCCTCTGGTAACTGGGCACTATCAGCGCTGAGCCGGACCGATTATAAACATTGATAAGCAATTGGATCACTTTGACCGGCAGCTGCGGCTGGTCACCTAAAACTACCAGTGCCGCCTGGATATCATCTGGCAAGCAGGCCAGGCCAGCCTGTAAAGACAGCACCATGGAATCTTCCTGAAAGCGTGAATTGAAGACCAGCTGAACTGGCTGCTCGTAAAGGACCTCTGCGATCGCCATCCGCCCGGCGCCTACCACCACGCATATTGGCTGAATTTGTGCCGCAACCACCTTCTGTACGATCGCAGCGATGACCGTCGTATCCCCCCATTTGAGGAGCATTTTGGGCTGACCCATGCGCCTTGAGGAACCAGCTGCCAAAACGACTGCGGCGACCAAATTATCCCTCCACCAACCGCTGATAATCCTCAGGAGAATCGATATCCATGAGGATAGACGAATCATGCCACGGCAGCCAGGCCGCCTGATAGCGAGAAAATAATGGACGACCTCCGACGTCACCTTCCAGAGCGAACAGCGCTGGAAAGGTCTGGCGGTCGAACAGCACCGGGTTCCCGCGCTGGCCCTGCACTTCAGGCGCCACCAGCGGAGCGAAAGAAGTGGCATGCAATTCGACCAGGCTGTTCAATAGTTCTTTTGAGACGTGCGGCTGATCAGCCAACAGGTAAACTACAGCACCTGTTCCGCCAGGCACACTCTGCAGACCGGCCTTCACAGAAGAGCTTTGACCGGCTTCCCAATCAGGATTATTAACGATCTGGATAGGCAGACCCACGAGGGCTCCTTCCACGTCGCTGGCAGCGGCGCCAGTTACCACGATCACCGGCTGCAAGCCTGCGGCCAGGGCGGTTTTCACAACACGCCTGATGATCGGCTCACCCTGCCACTGCAAGGTCTGCTTGGGCCTCCCAAGGCGTGTGGAGCCACCGGCTGCCAGGACGATGCCGGCCACCCGTTCGTGAATCGCGAAAATTTCTCCTTCACCCTGGGGAAGCAGTTCGGATTCGAAGGGAGCCAGCGCTGCGATCAATACTGCAAGGTACTGATCCAACAGACTATTTACAATACCACGGGCAGTGCTTTGCTTTTCTGCTGTGTCCGCCTGGTTGAGCAGTACGATGCGGCGCGCCCTGTCAGGGATCGATTTGAGTCCTCCTTGTGGATGCAGCAAGACGCTGCACAACGCTACCGGATTGATGGGCTCATCCTGGGATAGTCCGGAAAGCCGGGCGAAGAGCTCAGGGCGGTGCACCCATTCCGAATTCAGCGGCTTACCGATCGCGGATAATCCTGCACACACCACCACCGTGTCCACCCACTGCGGCAAGGCGGGTTCGTGTGAGGCAGGTGCTTTAACCGGCCGCATGCGTGAGCCATCCGCTTCAATCAAGAGGGAACATTTTCTTTTTTCGGAGACATCCAGGAGACTATCTAATAGGGGCAGGTCCAGCCCGGAGATTCGCCCGGATTCCCTGTGGCTGCCAGTTATCAGCACCACTCCATCTGGAAGGTGTGGCTCGAGTGACTCCAGCTCTTTTATATCGCCAACCGGAAAATGAAAATCAGCGAAGGCGCACTGCTCCTCACCCAGGTGCGTGGAAGTTGAGACGAGCGCCAGCCGCCTTGCTGCTTGATTTCCCCCGCTGGTGGATAATTCATGGGCCAGCCTGAACAAGGCAGTTGTTTTTCCGCCCGCGCCGACCAGGGCCAGGCGCACGGGCTCAGTGCAGCGTAAGGCCCGTGCTAGGCGCATTTCATTCCCATAGAACTGGTCTCAGGTCGCGGCGTGAGAGTATCGCCTCCAATACCCCTCCCCCTACAGCCAGGGATTTATCCGAAACCATCTGGAAGAAGCGTGGATCGGCGCGTGGGTCAATGTCCCCAATCTTCAATCCTGTGCTTACCGTGATTCCCGGGCGCAGCAGGCCGCGCAGCACTCCCCGGAAGGGAGCTCGCAGAATCATCCCGGAGACTTGCGCGACTGACTGGTTCTTGTCCAGCAGGTCGCCTAGTTCAGCCAGCGCAACCAAAACGCCGTCGACCGGCGCGCGCAGCACCCTTTCGTTATCACGACCGGCGACGGTGTCCGGGACGCCGGTATCCCCTTCCGTCGCACCCTGCCAGAGTACGCGGCCCAGAAAATGACCGCGCATGGTCTCGATAGCGGCGTCGCAATTCTCCCCAGCAACAAAACCCGGTCCCAACCCGATCAGCAGGTCGGCAGGCGGTCGATCTGATTTTTCCGCACTTTTCTTCATCCGGGCATCTACCAGTATGATTTTATGACCTGCAATGCCTTGATTTATCAACTGCTGCAATATTTCAGCATGCGGATCGACCAAGACGGGGATTTCATCCTGCCGGGTAATTTCAAGGGCATGTGACAGATCACGGGCTTTCCGGCCTGTCACTCCCTCGACGGTAATGGAGCCCGCGTAGACCGATTCTGCAAAGGAGACCAATCTGCGCACAGCCAGGGGTTGAGGGAGCTCGGTAATGATTGGACGCAAACCCGCGCGGAACAACCTGTAAGCTGTGCCGGAGGCCAGATCGCCCCCACCCCGAATCACGAGGATTACTGGCATATTACGAGATTTTTCCCAACCCCCTCAAAACACGCTCCGGTGTGAGCGGGAATTCAAAAAACCAGACACCGGTGGCGGCGTGGACGGCAGCGATGACTGCCGGCGCGAAGGGAAGGTACGGCATTTCAGCCATGCCGCGCGCTCCCCACGGCCCAATCGGATCGGCATATTCCAGGATTTCAGATTGCACGCGCTCCGGAACATCCAGGACTGTGGGAATCAGGTACGTGGAAAGGTGCTGGGTCTGGACAAGGCCGTCCTTTTGAACGAAATTCTCCAGGACTGCATAACCGCCCGCCTGAACCACGGCGCCCTCGATCTGCCCCTGCACGAGCTGGGGATTGATCGCTTTTCCAACATCATTGGTTGAGATCACATCCAGGATGCGAACCAATCCCGTCTCTGTATCGACTTCCACGCCGACCGCCTGGGCGACATAGCCGTAAGCGAAGTTCGGCTCAGATTTCCCGGTTTGCGGGTCAAGAGGAGTGGTGCGCGGCGGCCGGTATTGGAAGGTACCCACAGCCGGCCGCTCTTCCTTCTGCCAGGCCTCCAGTGCAGCCTGGACTGCGCCTTTTACGGCATTGCCTGCCATAAAGGTCATCCGTGAAGCCGAGACACTGCCGGAATTCAAGGTGAAGGCGGTGTCCGAAGGCAGCAGCTGAACTTTTTCAAGCGGTACACTTGCAGCTTCGGCGGCCATCTGGCTGATGACTGTATGCGTTCCCTGCCCGACTTCTGCCGCTGCATGCCGGACCACCACTTGTTCTATCTTCACCCCGCCGTGCAGCTCGACAACCGCCCAACACTGTTCAGGAGCGCCAAATGAAAATCCCACATTCTTGAAAGCGGTTGAAAAACCAACTCCACGCTTGATATGTGCAGGTAATTTTTTTACTTCTGACCCTGAGGCAAACAGCTCGCCATTACCTGCTCTGCTCCAGCCGGATGGGTGGCTTTGCCAGCCGGCGGTTTTCGCACAATGCTCGACCACCTGGGGTAGGGAAACCCCTGTGGGGAGCGGTGTCCCGACGGAGAGTAATGAGCCTTCGCGCAGGATATTTCTCAGGCGAATCTCAACCGCATCCATCCCCAAGGCTTCAGCCAGGCGGTTTACCTGTGTTTCTGCTGCAAATGCCCCTTGCGGTCCTCCGAAGCCCCGAAAGGCCCCGTTCGGGATGTTGTTGGTATACACCGCATAGGAATCCACTTTGACATTCGGGATCTCGTATGGACCGGTGCACATTAAGGTGGCGTTGCCGAGCACTTTGGTGGAAGTGTAGGCATAAGCTCCACCATCGGCGATCAATTCCACCTCCGCCGCCAGGATTTTACCTTCCCGAGATGCACCCCAGCGCGTCTTTATCAAATAGGGGTGTCTCTTGTGATGGCCGATGATCGATTCCTCGCGGCTCCAGATGATCTTTACGGGGCGGTGGATACCGCGTTGTTCCAGAATCCAGGCTGCCAGCGCCAGCACGATCTGGACGGACATATCCTCACGTCCCCCGAAGGCTCCACCAATCGCGGCATACTGGACGCGCACCTTTTCCAACGGCAGGTTCAGGGCATGCGCGATCTGTTCCTGGTCCTCATGCGTCCACTGGCCGGCGACGATGATGCTGAGGCGACCTTCGTCGTCGATGTATCCCAGGCCGGCTTCGGGCTGCAGGTAGGCATGCTCCTGGGCGGGAGTACGGTATTCACCTTCGATAATCACATCCGCCGCGCGGAAGGCTTCATCCGAATCTCCTTTGCGAATGCGGTAATGACAGAATACGTTTGAGCCGGAGTCCGGATGCAGGAGTACGGTGCTGTTCTGCATGGCCTGCTGGACATCTGTAATTACCGGCAGGTCCTCGTATTCGACTTCTACCAGGTCGCGACCCTGGGAAGCGATTTCTTCGGTTTCGGCGATTATCAAAGCCACCTGGTCTCCGACAAAACGGACGCACTCAGCATAAGGTTTGCTGGAGCCAGGGCCGCACAGCACGGGCTGGTCAGGCATGATCAATCCGTACTCATTGACAGGGACGTCCCTGGCAGTCAACACAGCCAGTACGCCCGCCAGCGCTTCCGCCCTGGAGGTATCGATGCGCTTGATGATAGCATGCGGGCGGTGGGCGAACAGGATCTTCATGTGCGCCTGTCCGGGCAGGTTGTTGTCCCCCGGAAAAAGGGCCTGACCGGTAACTTTAGCCAGTGCGTCGATGCGTGCGGATGATTTTCCTACTGACGGCATATCATTTCCTGACATTTCATTGTAATAAGAGTGATATTCGTTGAGGGTGATGGTCTCTCCCGGGGAGCATCGTCTAGATTATACACCAAGGAAAATTCGCTCCTCCCGCAGGCATGCAAAAGACCTCACAGGTTTTCTTAAACCTGTGAGGTCTCAGTCACACAAAATATTGGGGATCAAATACGGTAGAAAACGTGGAGAACTTATCGAATACCTTGAGGAATGAGCTAATCCCTGCGCCGGCCCATACCCAGGACCAGCGTAACCCAATACAGCAGCTGTAAAACTGCTGCCACCAGAGCGGCAACATAGGTCAGTGCAGCGGCGTTGAGTACGTTATTGACCCCGCGCATCTCGTCCTCGCCGGCTATCAAACCCGATGTGTACAGCAGCTGGCGGGCCCGGGAAGAGGCATTCAGCTCAACAGGCAATGTGGCGAGTGCAAATAAAGCCCCGCCCGAAAAAACTGCAACGCCCAGCCAGGCGATGCCAGTCAGCTGCAACAGCATCCCCGCGAAAATCAGGATCCAGCCCAGGTAAGAGCCGATATTCACGACGGGAACGATGGCAGACCGAAAACGGAGCGGGAAATAGCCTTCACTATCCTGCATAGCATGCCCAAGCTCGTGCGCGGCAATCGCTAAGGCAGCAACAGAATTCCCCTGGTATACACCCTGGGAAAGCCGCAGGACTTTCGACCTGGGATCGTAATGATCCGTCAGATTTCCCTGGACACTTTCAATGCTCACCTCGGATAACCCGCCTGCCTGTATCAGCCTTTGCGCCGCCTGCGCGCCGGAGATGCGTGAGCGAGAGCTCACCTTGCTCCAGCGAGTATACGCCGATTTGACGTACCACTGCACCACCAACATCAGGACAAAGCCCGGCAGCATAAACATCAAATAGCGTGGATCCATAAACATGCCGTACATTTGGATTCCTCCTAGTTGACAACCGTCGAATTAATCTGGTTAGCCTGGCTCGTGAGTAATTCAATAGCTTTATCAAGCTGCGGGTCGAGTCCTTGTGCAACGGCTTCCGCCGTTTGCTCAACCACATAATCCGGCTCCAGGCCAATCCCGTTGATCTGCCTCTCACCAGGAGTCAGCCAGCGTGCAATCGTCACGCGCACTGCTCCCTGGTCGTTCACCAATTTCTGGTAGTTCTGCACAGAACCCTTACCGAAGGAAGTCACACCTACCAGGTCTCCTCGCTCCAGGTCCTGGATTGCTCCGGCTACAATTTCGGAGGCCGAAGCGCTGCCTTCGTTGATCAATACTACCATGGGGATTTCCGTTGCCAAGCCTCCCCGGCTTGCTTCATAGGTCTTGCGGGTGCCGTCCCCATACTCTTCATACATGACCACGCCTTCGCCAATGAATTCGGAGGCTACTTCGATCGCCGTATGCAAATAACCACCGCCGTTATAGCGAAGATCCAAAATCATACCTTCTGGATTCTGACGCATCAGATCTTTCAGCTGGTCATGTAATTCATCGGAAGTGTCAGAACCGAAATTGAATAACTGTATGTACCCGATGTCACCCTCCAGCATCTTGCTGGTAACCGAAGGTACGACAATTACATCGCGTTCCACCGATACATCGAGCGGCTCGACACCTTCGCGTTGAATCGTGAGGCGGACAACAGTATTCTTGGGACCCACAATCCGCTGCCGCACCAGCTCGCCGTCGATACCTGTCATGTCATCCCCATCCACCGCGATTACTTTGTCTCCAGGCAACAGGCCGGCTTTCTCAGCCGGGGAACCGGGCATCGGGCTGATGATCGTCAAGAAATCGCCCGTAATATCCACCCAGGCTCCAATGCCTTCGTATTCTTCCCCTTCCAGCTCCGCGTTAGCTCTTTCGAACATATCGGGATCCAGGTAGGAAGTGTGAGCATCATCCAATGTCTCCAGCATACCGCGGATTGCACCGCGCATCATGGCTTCCTGGTCGACTGGCTGCTCGACGAATTGGTCCTCGACCAGGTTCCAGGTCTGCCAGAAGGGCTCGAACAGCTGCTCCAGCTCTTCCGGCGAAGAGCCCTGGGTGTTGATTTCCATATTCTCTGTTACTACCGTCACCTGCGGTGCAGGGGTCTTATTAACCAGGAAACCGGAAGTATCGTACACCTTTCCGGCTATGAAACCCGCAGAGCATACACCAGTCAGCAAAATAAGCGCCACGATCACACTGATCACAACCAGTACAGGTCGGGAATTCATTCTTGACTCCGTTTCATTCGTATCCATTATTAAACAATTGCCTCAGCTTATCCCTATTGATTCAAAAATTATGACTTCAGGGCTAGAATATCACACAAAGGTTAGAATTATATAAACAACTCAAAAGAAATCCAATAACCTGCCGATTATAACGTTCACCCGGTTCTAAAAGGATTGAAATTTGTGTCGTGGTCGAAATAATCGCTCTTTTCTTCTTTTTTAAGGTTATTGACAACCTTATAAGTCCCCGGCGTCATCAGGATTTCCACGCCGCATTTAAAAATGTAGTTGGCAGCAACCAGTGTCAACCAGATCTCAGGCACAAAACCCGGCGCATGTAACAGGGTGGCAATGGAAACAAACAGGACTGTGTCCACACCCTGCCCAACCAGGGTGCTGCCGATGGTGCGGGACCATAACCAGCGTCCCTGGGTGAGGATTTTCATCTTCGCCAGGACGAATGAATTGGAGAACTCGCCCCCCCAATACGCAACCAGGCTTGCCACGACGATGGCCCCGCTGGTCAGGCCCCCCAGGACAGCATCGTAGGCCTCCTGCCCGACGTTCCGCTGCCAGAAGCTCTCACCAGGCAGAAGCCCGACCACCCATAAAGTCAGGCTCATCAGAATGGTGCAGGCGAAACCAATCCAGATCACACGCCGCCCGTAGCGGTAGCCGTACACTTCGGTCAAAATATCACCGAAAATGTAACTGATAGGAAATAAAAGCGTACCGGCATCGAATGCCAGGGGTATACCTGCTACAGAAATCCCCCAGTCGACGATCTTCGCAGAAGAAGCCACGTTGCTGACCAGCAGCACGGCCACGAAAAGAGCAGTTATCAGGTCGTAATACTTGAATCTTATTGCGCCGACTATTTCATTCACTCAGCCACTTTTCCAGGTATTCCCGGCAGGTATCCTGGTCGCTGACCTGCTCTGTATAGGCCATTATTTGTTCCCCATCCACGGGGTACAAAGGATGGCAGGAGGTGGGAGCTGCGCCTCCGGACGCCAGGACCAGCGCACTGACGAAAGGTGCCACGATATCAGCTCTGAGGAGCTCCGGTCCGATTTCTTCGCTGGTGAGTATCACCTGCGGGGTGACCAGAGCCAGCTCTTCATCAACGCCTTTATTGCCCCCGATAACGGCGTTTCCTTCGGCATCAGCCCGCAGGGCATGGATAACAGCAATATCCGGATAGATCGCCGGGAAAGCAACCAGCTGCTCGCCGTTATATGGATCTGTCACGGTGCGCACATCCGGCCTGAGAGACGGCAAATCTGTGCCCAGCCAACCGCGCCCGGGCATGAAACCTACTCCAGCCATGGTGGCGCGCAGGCCGAAAGCCAGACTGGCCTCTGTTTCTTCTATAATTTCGATGGCTCCCCGGTTGGCAAAATTAGTGAACATGGGTGCCAGTCCGAAAATCTCTAACCCAAAATAGCACGTACGCACCCGCGCAACCATCCCTGCCCCAACCAGAAAATCACACTCCAATCCAGCTGTAAAAGAAAGCAGGGTCAGGTCTTTCGGCTCACCGGATTGAAAATAACGCCGGATCAAAGCGCGCACGAAGGCAACAGGACGGCGGTATAAGGTCAGGCCGCCGATAGCCAGCGTGCAGCCAGAGGGAACCAGGGAGGCTGCCTGCTCCAGTGAAATCTGTTTATTCACCAGGCGCATCCTCCTTCAACCAGGTGCGCTCAAATCCCCGCCTATTTATCATTCGAGCCCCATAATTCTGGCATCACATCCCGCAGCTCGATTAATTTCGAAAGCGAGTGGACTGCCGATGTGTGCGAGCTTCCATTCTGGTTGATCCAGACAGTGCTGATACCCAATTCAAAGGCTGGAACCAGGTTGGCAGATGAATCATCCACCAGGATGCATTGGGCAGGAAAAGGGTTTCCAGCCAAGGCCAATGCCCTTTCATAGGCCTGCTTCTCAGGTTTGCAGGCAAACTGGATGGAGCGCACATCAATGATGCCTTCGAAACAATTCTCCAAACCCAGGATTGCAATCACACGCCCGGCATGAGATGCATCCGCATTGGTGAAGATCCAGATTTTCTGAGGCAGGCTGGAAAGCATATCCCGCAAACCTGTGTCAGGATGGAGATATTGTTCCAGGTCAAGATCGTGGACATATGAAAGGTACTCGTCTGCGTCGACTGCATGGTGAATCTGCAGGCCGCGCATCGTTGTGCCGTAAGTCTGGTAGTAATGTCGGCGCATGGTTGGCACCTGGTCTTGCGGCAGTTTCACTTTTTCGACCATGAAGCGGTTCATGCGCTGCCCAATTGCATCCCACAGGCCGCTGCCGCTGGGATAAAGGGTATCATCCAGGTCGCATAAAATGGTGGTGAAAGGCATGATTTTATTATAATTCTTCTACTCAGCTTATAATTATCTCATGCCAATCCACATCTTGCCGGCTGAAATCGCCTCCCAGATCGCGGCGGGCGAAGTGGTCGAGAGGCCAGCCTCGGTCGTAAAAGAGCTGGTCGAGAACGCACTGGATGCCGGGGCGAAACAAATCTCGATCAAAATCATAGAGGCCGGAAAACGCCTGATAGAAATCAGCGATGATGGAGGCGGAATACCAGCTGACGAGCTGGCCCTGTCGGTGGAACGCCACGCCACCAGTAAATTACTCGAGGCGGCAGATCTGTTTCGGATCTCCAGCCTGGGCTTTCGCGGCGAAGCCCTGGCCTCCATCGCTTCGATCTCCAGGCTGTCGCTGACCTCCAGGCAGGCCGGTTCGCTGGCGGGCAGTCGAATCAGGGTGGAAGGTGGAATCAGCGGGAAACAAGAAAAGGTGGGCACGCCGTTCGGCACGCTGGTGCAGGTGGAGGAGTTGTTCTATAACGTTCCAGCGCGCCTGAAATTTCTTAAGCAAGATATCACCGAACGCAACCAGATCGACCATCTGGTCACGCGCTATGCGCTGGCTTACCCGGAAGTGCGCATCCACCTGAGCCATGAAGAGCGCTTCACCCTGCAAACCAGCGGCAATGGCGACCGCCGCAGTGTACTGGCATTGATGTATGGCCCGGAAATCGCACGCCAGATGCTGGAAATCGCTTACCAGGATGAAAACCTGGGCGTGGCTGGCTACATCAGCCCGATATCAGTCACCCGTTCAAACAGGAGCGGGATAGTTTTCTTCGTCAACGGGCGACCGGTCCAGGAACCCGCTCTGAGCGCAGCGGTAATGAAAGGGTACCAGACTTTATTGATGGTCGGGCGCTTTCCAATGGCGGTCATCTTCTTAAAATTACCCCCTGATGAGGTGGATGTCAACGTCCATCCCACCAAAGCTGAGGTGCGTTTCAGAAGGCCCGATCGGATTTTCAGCAGCGTTCAAAATGCGGTGCGGCGCGGTTTGCTGGCGCATAACCCGGTGCCCGACCTGGACCCACGCTGGCGTTGGAATACCCAGGCTCATACGCCTTTCTCCGGATGGGATTGGAGGATGGCAAACCAGGACTATCCGGCTGTGAATGCCAGCGCGCATCCCGGGGCTGCTTCAACTTGGGACTTAACATCCCCACCAGGAGAACTCCAACCTGCTTTTCCGGCTACACGTATTCCACTGTTGCGCCTGGTCGGGCAGATTGCGAATGCCTACCTGGTGGCTGAGGCTCCGGATGGCCTGTACCTGGTGGACCAACATGCTGCGCACGAACGAGTCCTTTTTGAGCGCTTCATGGAGCAGAGCGTTGGGCAGATCCCTTCCCAATCCCTGCTCCAGCCCGCCAGCGTGGAGCTTGACCCACAAGCTGCACGGCTTTTAGAGGAGCAGCTACCAGCCTTGAAGCAGCTGGGATTTCTCGTCGAGCCATTCGGACCGAACATCTTTTTGGTTCGAGCTCTCCCGGCCTTGCTGCAGAAACTGGATCCCGAAGCTGCATTGAGGGTGCTGGTAGAAGATTTCGAAGAAGACGAAAAACCCCTGGGGGAGGAGACTGAAGCGCGCCTGGTCGCCAGGGTATGCAAGAGAGCGGCAGTTAAAGCAGGTCAATCCCTCTCAATCGAAGAAGGGCGCAACCTGCTGACTGACCTGGAAGCCTGCCGGTCGCCTCGCACCTGCCCTCACGGCAGGCCAACGATGATTTATCTGCCCGTAGACCTGCTGGAACGCCAGTTCGGACGGCGAGGAGCACGTTGAGTATGCATTTACCGCAGACCATGTCCGCGCTGTGGGTTGAAAACCAGGCACTACAGCTGCGCCAGGATATCCCCCTGCCAGAGCCTCAAATAGGAGAGGCGCTCATTCGAGTCCGGCTGGCTGGCATCTGCGCCACAGACCTGGAGCTTGTGCGCGGTTACTACCCTTTCGCTGGCGTGCCGGGGCATGAATTTGTGGGTGAGGTGCTCGAAGCACCGGGCAAATCCACGCTGGCCGGCCAGCGGGTGGTCGGAGAGATCAACCTGGCCTGCGGACATTGTGAGCAGTGCCTGTCCGGACGAAAGACACACTGTGAGAACAGGCGGGTGCTGGGTATCAAGAACCAGAACGGAGCTTTTGCGCAATACCTCACTCTGCCAATCGCCAACCTGCATCGCGTACCCGACAACGTGAAGGACGAGGCAGCCGTTTTCGCAGAACCACTGGCAGCTGCACTCGAAATCCAGGAGCAGGTGGACATTTCCCAAAATGATCGGGTGCTGGTGATCGGTGCAGGCCGGCTGGGCCAGCTTATCGCCCGGACCCTGCAGTTGACCGGCTGCCGTCTGGCTGTAGTGGCAAGACACGTTCATCACGGCACACTGCTTGAAAATTGCGGCATCTGCGCACTCCATGAAGGTGAAACACCGGATGGCAAATGGGATGTCGTTGTGGAAGTGACAGGTAACCCGGATGGTTTTCTGCAGGCGCGCAGGGCTGTTCGACCGCGCGGGACAATCGTATTAAAAAGCACCTTCAAAGGAGAAAACGTGCTGAACCTGTCTGCGGTGGTGGTCGATGAAATCACTTTGGTGGGCTCGCGCTGCGGACCATTTCGCCCTGCGTTGAGCCTGCTAGCGAACCACGAAATCGATCCCCTGCCACTGGTGGAAGGACGCTACTCACTTTCACAGGGGATACAAGCGTTCGCACACGCCGCTCGACCAGGCGCGCTCAAGATACTGGTCGATCCAACAAGTCCCGCGGAAAGCCAGCTTTAATTCTCTAACAGGTAGTCAACAAGGGAGGGCAGGATGTGATCTACATCTTCATGAAAGACCACATCTGCACGTTCGTCCAGGTAGGTTTGTGAATAATTGATCAAAATCAGATGCGCCCCGTTTTCCAGCGCACGCATTGGCAGACCAGCCACCGGCAAGACTTCGAGGGACGAGCCAGCCACGATCATCAGGTCGCAGTTCTTGCTGGCATTAAGGGCTTGCAGCCATGTTTTGCTGGGGAGCTGTTCGCCGAATAATACCAGGTCGGGCTTGAGATAATGCCCACAGCGAGGGCATGTGGGAACCAGACCCTGTTCCAGGTAAGGGGTGATGTAACTTTCGGAGCTCACCTGCGTAAAACACCACACACAGGTGAGGGTCTGGAAAGAACCGTGCACTTCCAGCACATTTTTTGAGCCTGCTCGCTGGTGCAATAAATCAACGTTCTGGGTGATCACCGTATGGATATATCCGGCCTGCTCCAGTCTCGCCAGGGCCAGGTGGGCTGCGTTCGGCCTGGCTGCGAATACCAGCTCCGTCAGCCCGCGCAGACCCTGATAGAATTTCGGAGGATCATAACGGAAGGCCGCCAGAGAAGCCACCTCCATCGGGTCATATTTTGACCACAATCCGGTGCCAGGCGATCGAAAATCCGGGATCCCGGAGGGAGTGGAGATACCAGCTCCGGAGAGCACGACTCCGTGTTTGCTGCCGGAGATGATATCTGAAGCGCAGCGGATTCCCATCCAGGTCGATTCGGGGATTTCAGGTTTCGGAATTCGATCGCTCATGATCGTTCTATTCTTGGATGTGAATGCGGGATAACAATTTTCTGGAAGAAGTCTAGCACTAAGCACCCTCACCGGCAAGACTTAAAAGCCAGTATTTCCAATTATAATTTTTGGTATGCTGAACGAGATTAACACTGTCCTGCTTGAGAAATGCCGGATCACTCCCGGGGAGCTGGTCCTGGCAGGCGTATCCGGCGGTCCTGACAGCCTGTGCTTGATGCACGTCCTTCACAGCCTGGAGTACGCGGTGGTTGTCGCCCACCTGGATCACCAGCTGCGCCCAGAATCGGCTGAGGAAGCAACCAGGGTGGAAAAAATGGCAGCCGGTTTGGGTTTGCGATTCGTCGGTGAGAGTAAAGACGTCGAGTCGTTCAGCCGGCAGCGAAAATTATCCCTGGAAGAGGGAGCACGCCTGGCAAGGTACCAGTTTCTTTTCCAGGAAGCCAAGAAAAACCACGCCAAAGCTGTTATGGTAGGACATACAGCCGACGACCAGGTCGAGACGGTGTTAATGCACCTGCTGCGCGGGGCAGGCCTTGCGGGATTGTCAGGCATGCCATACCGCAGCCTGCCGAACGCCTGGAGCGCAAAAATCCCGCTGCTGCGACCACTGCTGGGAGTATGGCGAGAGACTGTTTGGGAATATCTTAACCAGCAGGGACTGAAACCGAGCCTTGATCCCAGCAACCTGGATGCGCGTATCTACCGCAACCGCCTGCGCCATGAGCTGATCCCATACCTGGAAACATTCAACCCGCGCCTGCGCCAGTCTTTCTGGCGGACGGCAGATATCCTGCGGCAGGAAGATGAAATCCTCCAGGAGCGCCTGCTGGTGGAGTGGGAATCAGTATTACTGAAGATGGACCAGTCGATGATTATCTTTGATTTCCAGGGACTGAAGGCGCTGCCCCTTGCCATGCAAAGACGGGTATTTCATAAGGCTGTTCTGTGCCTGCGGCCGGCTGCCCGCGATCTAAATTACCAGGCTATCGAGCGGGCTATCGAATTTCTTAACCAGAGTACTCCCGGCGCCAGAATTGACCTGATCTTCGGATTAAGATTAAACCGGGAGACGGAGCGCCTGGTGCTGGCAGGCGTGAAGAGTAGCATAACCAACAACCGCTGGCCTCAAGCACCCGCAGTAGGAACGCTGTGGCTCCAGATCCCCGGGGAATTGAACCTTGCAGAAGGATGGGCGCTGAAGGCTGAGGTGCTCGAACGCAGCCCAGCAGCTGTCTCCGAGATGAAACTGAACAAGGACCATTTCCAGGCCTGGCTGGATTATGACCAGCTGGAAAACTCCCTGGGCATCCGTGCACGCCTACCTGGAGACCGGTTCAAGCCGCTCGGAATGCCAGCAGGCTCGATCAAGGTCTCGGATTTCATGATCAATGTCAAGCTGCCGGAGGCTGCGCGCAGGAGCTGGCCGCTGGTGCTTTCAGGAAGTGCAATTGCCTGGCTGCCTGGCTTTCGCCTGGCGCACGATTACAGAATCTCGTCCGAAACCACCCGCATGGCGCACCTGCGGTTGGAACTAAGTTAGGCAGGCAGCTCAACAAGGAACGCCCCTGGATCTTTGAACGATCCAGGGGCAAATTTTTTACTAACTGCCCAATGCCCGCAGTGGCGCGCTGTCCTTAAGCTGAAAACCCTAGAACAACCCTACCACACGCCCGGTTTCGAGATCCAGGTCGACGTCGTAGAAGACTGGCCGGGTGGGCAGGCCAGGCATGGTGCGCATGGTTCCCAGCAGCGGGTATAAGAAGCCAGCCCCAACGGAAGCACGGATATCACGGATGGGAACTTTGTATCCGGTGGGAACACCCTTCCATTCCGGATCGTGGCTCAGGCTGAGATGGGTCTTGGCCATATTCATCGGCAATTTATCGAAGCCGAGTTTTGTATACAGCTCGATCTTCTTCTCCGCCTCTGGCGAGTATTCCACCCCGTCAGCCCCATAAATCTGTTTACAAATAATCTCAATCTTTTCTTTGATGGACAGATTCAGCGGATAGAGGAATTTGAAATTGGTGGGTTTTTCGGCTGCTTTGACGACTGCTTCAGCCAGCGCCCTGGCGCCCTTGCCGCCTTCCATCCAGTGAGTGCAGACCACCGAGTCTTCCGCGCCGGCCTCCAAAGCTGCCTTGCGCACCAGCTCGACTTCCGCCGGGCTGTCGGTCGCAAAGGAGTTGACTGCCACCACCACATTCACACCGAAGCTTCTGGCGTTCTTGATGTGGTGCTTGAGATTGCCCAGGCCTTTGTTTAACAGCTCCAGGTTCTCATCGGTGTATGCGCTGTCCAGCGGCCTGCCTGCAACAACCTTCGGGCCGCCGCCGTGCATCTTGAGGGCCCGGACGGTTGCAACCAGCACGACCACCTGCGGAACCAGTCCGGAATAGCGGCATTTTACGTCGAAGAATTTTTCCATGCCGATATCTGCACCGAAACCCGATTCGGTAACCACATAATCGGCCAGCTTCAGGGCGATGCGGTCGGCGATGATCGAGCTGTTTCCATGGGCGATATTGGCGAAAGGTCCTGCGTGGACGAACACCGGTGTCCCTTCGAGGGACTGCATCAGGGTCGGCTTGATGGCATCCTTCATCAGGACCGTCATGGCACCTGCCGCTCCCAAATCCTCGGCGGTCACTGCTTCGCCGGCATTGTTAGTGCCGATCACGATGCGGCCCATACGTTGGCGCATATCTTCAAGATCGGTAGTTAAAGCCAGGATGGCCATGATTTCACTCGCCACGGCAATGTCAAATCCTGTCCGGCGAGGCATGTTTTCTTCGGGTCCCAAACCGATTTCGATTTCGCGCAGGAAGCGGTCGTTGGTGTCAACCACACGCCGCCAGGTGAGACTGGCCGGATCGATGTCCAGGCGTGCAAATTTACTGCGCTCTTCAGGGGTCAGGGTTTCGGGATCGGTTTTTTTAATTCCTAGCTTTTCCAGGCGCCGGAGCATGGAAGGTGAGAACCTGCGCTTACCCTGTTTATCCTTCGGGCACAGGGTGTTGAACAGCTTTTCGTCATCGGGCTGCTTGGATTCATGGAAGATGCGTGCATCGATGGCAGCAGCCAGCAGGTTGTTGGCAGCAGTAATGGCATGGATGTCGCCGGTGAGATGCAGGTTGAAATCTTCCATCGGCACCACCTGGCTGTACCCCCCACCCGCTGCGCCGCCTTTGATGCCGAAGGTAGGTCCCTGGCTTGGCTGGCGGATGCAGGTGAAAACACGTTTGCCCAGGTGAGCCCCCAGGGCCTGGCTCAGGCCCATCATGGTTGTGCTTTTGCCTTCGCCCAGAGGAGTGGGTGTGATAGCGGTGACGTCGATATATTTTCCATCAGGGACGTCTCGTAAACGTTCCAGGACATCGAGTCTCACCTTGGCTTCATAGGACCCGTGATATTCGATCTCCTCAGGCAGGAGGCCGACTTCTTCAGCGATCTGGCTGATCGGCTTCAGCTCGGCTTCCTGGGCGATTTCGATGTCCGAGGGGACCGGTGTGCGCAGTTTGAGTGGAATAGGGGTGAATTTTCGCAATCCGGGAAAATCATTTTGTTTGCTCATGGGGTGGCCTTCTCCTTAATGAATCTCAACTATTTGGGTAGAGTGTATATTGTGACAGAAATCACGTTTGTTGACAATTGACGCATATCCTGTCTCGTTTATGCCAAGTGTCATGTTTTAATTGCCCTGGAGAGCGAAATCTGCCAGGGCAATCGCTCCCAGAACGCCAGATTGGGCTCCCAGGCCCGGACTCACAATATATGTGTCGATTTCATCCAGAATCCTGGAAGAGCGGACGTACCCGTTAAGGTATTTTTGCACACCCTGGCGTATGATAGGAAGGAGCTGAGACTGCTGCATGACTCCACCCCCCAGGATGATTCTTTGCGGTGAAAGCGTGCAGACGAAATTGGCAAGGGCCAGAGCCAGGTACTGAGCTTCCAAGTCCCAGGCCGGGTGGTCGTCGGACAGGTTTTCGGCGCGCGTTCCCCAGCGCTTCTCCATGGCAGGGCCTGAAGCCAAACCTTCCAGGCAATCACCGTGATACGGGCATGTCCCTGGAAAGGGGTCGGCCTGCCAGTCGTGAGGGATGCGGATATGTCCCATGTCAGGGTGCACCAGACCGTGGATCAGGCTGCGGTTGGCAATAGCACCAGCGCCAATACCGGTGCCAACAGTTATGTAAATAAACGTATCCAAGTCCTGTCCCGCCCCCCAGCGGTACTCTCCGAAAGCCGCTCCGTTTACGTCTGTATCAAAATACATGGGCACGTCCAGCGCATTTTTCAGCGTGCCCAAGAAGTTGAAATTGGCCCAGCCCGGCTTAGGTGTGGTGGTGATATAACCGTAGGTTGGAGAGCCGGGGGAGGGATCCAACGGCCCAAATGAAGCGATCCCGAGGCCTGCGATGGGTCCTAAATCGTTCACCTGGCGAGTAAAAAACTCGACTACTTTTGCAAGAGTTTCCTGTGGGGAAGTGGTCGGAAATGTGGTCTTCCGCAGGATGCTCCCCTGGCCTGTCCCTGCTGCACAGACGAACTTGGTGCCACCAGCTTCAATCCCGCCCAATAAAACCGGATTTTCCCCACTTCGCTGTTCCATCATCCCTCCTACCCCCCCATTCCTAGAAACAAGATGAACTTAATTTGGATTATCTCAAATCCTTTATGAGATAGAGTTTCCCACGCTGGAACCCTAATTTAAGATAATACTGGCGTGTACCAATCGCTGAAATCACTGCCAGCCTGTGAAAGCCGCGCTCCCGGGAGATCCCTTCTGCTTTTTTGATTAAGCGTGCGCCAAGACCAGTATGCTGGGCTGCACCATTTTCACCCTCTCCAACAGGAAGCGACTGACCCAAAACATGCACCTCCCGGATCAGGGCCGCACCCTCCAGCTCTGAAATCTGGTTTGCCGGCACGTCGGAAGCAGGCAAGGATAGACGTAAATATCCAACCAGGCGACCGTCCGGAGTGTCGAAAGACAGAAAGTATTCGTCAGATCCCCCCGTCTTGTAAACCGACTCGTTTAGAAGCAGTGTGGAGTTATCCACCTTCTGGCTGCGCACTTCACGGCAGCGCACACAGCGGCAGGCCTGCCCTCTCTGTTCCAGCTCGATTTGCACATCCTGCCTCAAGCTGGTGCGCCTGTTGCCATCCACCACGTAAGTGGAAGGAATATCGCGGATCACGCGGTTAACCCGGCAGTAGATGGGAATCGTGGTTTTTACATCCGCAATCAGGCTTACCAGCTCCCGGGTAGTGTACGGCTGGTATTCACCCTTCAGCCAGATAGGGTAGAGCTCCGTATTTTCCAGCAGCTGGTTCGGGTAAATCTTGATCTCGTCCGGGAAGATCAGCTGCCACAGGCGGTTGAAATCCTGGCGGTCAGAGTCGAGTGTGGAACCAAGGAGATTTGGCATCCAGTGTGCGACGATTTTAAATCCAGCCGAGCGCAGCAAGGCAGCCGCTGCCTGGCTGTCAGCCGCCGAATGCCCGCGCTGGTTAATCTCCAGGATGCGGTCATCCAGGCTTTGCACACCCAGCTGTACCTTTGTGACGCCCAAATAGCGCAGCCAGGCCAGCTCGTCCACGTCGATGTGATCCGGGCGGGTTTCTATGACCATGCCCACATTCCGGTGATTTGCAGTCTCATTGATGGACTGGGCCTCCAGCAGGCTGGCTGATGGCGATTTGTTCAAGGCCTCCAGGCAGCGCTGGATGTACCATTCCTGGTAGTCACGGCGATAGGCACTCCAGGTGCCGCCCAGCACCAGCAGCTCCACTTTATTGGTCGGATGACCTACTTCCTCAAGCGAACTTATCCTGGCGGCTACCTGTGCGTAGGGATCAAAATCATGCTCAAGGCCGCGCCGCGCTCCCGGTTCATCCGGTAAATAGCTTTTCGGCATGCGTACATCGGTCGGGCAAAATATACATTTCCCGGGACACGGATAGGGCTTGGTCAACACGGTTACGGTCGTGACGCCAGACAATGTGCGCACCGGCTTCATGCGGATGCGCGCCAGGAGCGCGGCGTCGGAAGTGAAATCGCCGCTTTCTGTCAGGTCGCGGTATGCCCGCACCAGCATGTTCTTCCCGACATAGCCTCCCCCTGGCAGCGGGTGCCGGCGGATAGCGTCTGCCACCGGACGTCCGAGGCGAACTTCTTCCAGCACTTTGCGCGCCTGGATAAGCCTTTCAGGCGTTGCCTTGCGCAGCTCTAACCAGTTTTGCCTGCTATCACTCATGTCTGCCAACAGTATAATTGAAAAGTGAATTCCGACACCGCTAATCGCCTTATAATGCTCAACCGTCAATTTTACCAAAGCTTCGCTGGGTCATTTTCTGAGACACGCCGCCGGCTGCAGCCCGGGGTCATGCGTTTATTGGCTGGAATACAACCCGACCAAGACATCCTGGATTTAGGCTGCGGGAACGGGGAGCTGTGGAAAACATTGATGAATAAAGGACATCGAGGCAGCTATATCGGCATCGATTTCAGCCTGCCCCTGCTTAAAACCGTTAGCATCCCTGTCCCTGAAATCCAGATTATCGAACACCCGGCATCGGGTGAACGCATCAATGAGGCGGTAATGAAATACCGGGCATGTTTCGTAGAGGCAGACATGTTAATGGATGGGTGGGAAAAACCCCTGGCGAACTGGAAATTCCAGGTGATTCTGGCCTTCGCCTCCCTGCACCATATTCCCGGCGAAATGAACCGGGCAGGCCTGGTGAAAACAATATACCAGCGTATGGCGGCAGACGGTCTTATCTTCGTGTCGGTCTGGCAGTTCCTGAATTCCCCCCGTCTCGTAAAGCGCCTGCAGTCCTGGGAGACAGCTGGTTTGAAGCGGGAGCTGGTAGATCCTGGTGACTACCTGCTGGATTGGAAGCACGGCGGGTATGGTCTGCGGTATGTCCATCATTTTACGGAAGAGGAATTGACACTCCTGGCCACGTCTCATGGGTTCCAGGTTGCAGAAAACTTCAATTCTGATGGTGAAGGGGGGAAATTGAGCCTGTATCAAATATGGGAAAAACAAGGATAGTATAATCGTGAGATTATACTGGAATCCCGATTCAAAAAGGGTCGTTTCACTGAAACATGCGCATCCTGGTAATTTCCGACCTTCACGCCAACCTGACCGCCCTGGAAGCGGTGATCGTCGCAGCCGGGGAATTCGATTCGACCTGGTGCCTGGGTGATCTGGTGGGTTATGGTCCAGATCCGAATGAATGCATTGCCCGCGTGCGCCAGCTGCCGAACCTGCAGTGCGTGATTGGCAACCACGATGCAGCCGTCTTGATGCAGATCGACGCAGATACATTCAATCCGGAAGCCCGCAGCGCTCTATTATGGACTCGCAAGACAATCTCGGAAGAAGTGCGCAAGTTCCTAGAAGTCCTACCCGAAAGGATCGTGATCGAGAACCTGGGAGTGACCCTGGTGCACGGCAGTCCGAGACACCCGGTGTGGGAATACTTGCTGGACATCCATACCGCCACGGTAAATTTCAATTTCTTCGAAACAGCCTGCTGTTTTGTAGGTCACACACATCTTCCGGCTGTCTTTTCTTTACAAAATGATAAATATTCAGCCAGCCTGCAGATTCCAGCACCTGGCCAATTTATTCCGCTTTCCAATCGAGCCATTCTCAATCCTGGATCTGTCGGACAGCCGCGCGATCATGATCCCAGGGCCAGCTTCGCGATCTTCGACAGCGAGCAGAACACCTGGACGAACCAGCGCGTGGCTTATGACATACCAGGCGTTCAAACCCGCATGGAACAATTCAGGCTGCCGGAAAGGCATATCCTCAGGTTATCTGGCGGCTGGTAGAGAGGACCTGCGGGTGAATACGGGGAACAAAACTGGTGAGGGCTGCGTCTCTTAGTTGATAATCGCTCAAGGAGGAAGAAATGACACACGTATCCAGATTTTCACTACGAAACATTCTTTCAGCAATTTTTGTTTTTACCTTCCTGTTAACCGCCTGCGCTCCAGCCATGTCGGCCTATCCGGAAAGGGAGGCGTTGGATGCTGCCCCACCCGCGGCACCCGTGGAATTGTCGGTGGTATCTACTTATGCAGTCGAGGAGTCTGCAGGTTCGGGAAATTTTCAGTCACCCCCGGCAGATACGGAACGGTTGGTGATCAAGAACGGCAATCTATCCATTGTCGATCATGATCCCAGGGCCAGCTTCGCGATCTTCGACAGCGAGCAGAACACCTGGACGAACCAGCGCGTGGCTTATGACATACCAGGCGTTCAAACCCGCATGGAACAATTCAGGCTGCCGGAAAGGCATATCCTCAGGTTATCTGGCGGCTGGTAGAGAGGACCTGCGGGTGAATACGGGGAACAAAACTGGTGAGGGCTGCGTCTCTTAGTTGATAATCGCTCAAGGAGGAAGAAATGACACACGTATCCAGATTTTCACTACGAAACATTCTTTCAGCAATTTTTGTTTTTACCTTCCTGTTAACCGCCTGCGCTCCAGCCATGTCGGCCTATCCGGAAAGGGAGGCGTTGGATGCTGCCCCACCCGCGGCACCCGTGGAATTGTCGGTGGTATCTACTTATGCAGTCGAGGAGTCTGCAGGTTCGGGAAATTTTCAGTCACCCCCGGCAGATACGGAACGGTTGGTGATCAAGAACGGCAATCTATCCATTGTGGTGGATGATCCCAGCGGGTCGGTGGACCGCATTTCTCGCATGGCGGAGGAGATGGGTGGTTTCGTTGTTTCTGCGAACCTGTACCAGAGCGAGCTTGAGAACGGCGCACCGGTCTGGCGGGGGTCTGTCATCATTCGCGTGCCAGCAGAGAGGCTCAACGACGCGCTGGAAAAGATAAAATCCGAGAGCACGCAGGACCCGATCAGTGAAAACGTCACCAGCCAGGATGTGACCAGCGAATACACCGACCTGGAATCCCGCCTGGGCAACCTGGAAGCAGCCGAAGAACAGCTCACCCGCATCATGGAATCAGCGGTGAAGACAGAGGATGTGCTGAATGTCTACAACCAGCTGGTCCAGACGCGCGAGCAGATCGAAGTGATCAAGGGACAGATGAAATATTACGAGCAGTCGGCAGCCATGTCTGCAGTCAGCGTCGAGCTGATCCCTAACGAAGCCGTGCAGCAGCTGTCGATCGGCGGCTGGCAGCCGGTGGGCGTCGTTAAAGACGCAGTCCAGGGCCTGATCGACACTCTGAAGGTCATCGCGAACATCTTCATCTGGGTGCTCCTCTTCGTGGTCCCGGTGCTCGCGGTGCTCTTCATTCTTTTCGTACTGCCCCTGATTTTGATTTTCCGGGCGCTTCGACGCCGGCGGGCGCACCGCAAGGAAGCTGCGGTAGTGGAAAAAACTGCCGAATAATATCGAATTTCAACAACCGAGGATGTTCCAGCTGAGTGCGGGAACATCCTCTTTTTTTCGCACCTTTTCACCTGCTATAATCCAGGCAAATGAAGGAACTCGCACAACATCTGCAGACTTTAGGCGGGATCCAGCTGTCAGCGGCCCAATACCGGGATTTTCAGCTCTACGAGCAGTCTTTGATCGAATGGAACAAGCGCTTCAACCTGACCGCCATCCGAAATCCAGAACAAATCCGAATCAAGCATTTCCTGGATTCGCTCAGCTGCCTGCTCGCGATGGGCGGTTCATCCATGGAGCGCGTGGTCGATGTCGGATCGGGCGCTGGATTTCCGGGTATTCCTCTAAAAATTGCCTGCCCGGAAATCAAGCTTACTTTGGTCGAGTCCGTGGGGAAAAAAGCAGATTTCTGCCGCCATGTCGTCAGGGTGCTGGAAATGCGCGGCGTGGAAATCGTTCAGGAGAGGGCGGAGGTTATTGGCCAGGATGAGACCTATCGCCAGCGGTATGACTGGGCGGTGGCTCGGTCAGTCGCTGAAATGCCCATCCTGGTTGAATACCTGCTTCCCCTGGTCCGGGTCGGAGGATCCATGCTGGCGATGAAAGGAGAAGGAGCACCAGCGGAAACCCAGACGGCTGAGCATGCAGTTCGCCTGCTGGGAGGCAGGCTGCGCAGGTTGGCAGCTGTTGCACTACCGGGAGTCGCAGAAGAACGCTTCCTGGTCGTGATTGATAAGATTGCCGCCACGCCGTATGAATACCCGCGGCGGTCAGGCGTTCCTTCCAAAAAGCCTCTTCATCACATTTCAAGAAAGCCTGCTTTATAACACTCATATTCCCCCCTGGCTTTACATTTTTTTATTCTTTCCTGGGATAGCCGGACCATTCCCGCCGAAGGTCGGGTGGCAAGAGCAGCGTCAGGTGTAGATCCTGCCTTCCTGGATGTTCCAGATATTGGCGTGCTGAATAAAATTACCTTCGTATAAATCAAGATCCGTCGTGGTGAGTAAAGCCTGCTCGCTTGTGATCAGCCTGCTCAGCAGGTCCGCACGCCGTGCAGGATCAAGCTCAGCCAGGACTTCATCTAATAAAAGCACTGGCTTTTGCCCAGACTTACCAAGCATCCATTCGACTTCTGCCAGTTTCAGGGCCAGCACCGCTGTGCGGGACTGGCCGCGCGATCCATAGATCCCCAGGTCGATGCTATTGCTGAGAAATCGCAGCTCATCACGGTGCGGGCCGATGGTAGTGATTCCCCTCATAATTTCTTCGCTGCGCAGGTTTGCCAGGCAATCGATATATCCCTGGCGGATTTTTTCTATCGAGATGCCAGAGCGGTCCAGGGGCGAGTCGATCGGGAGTGTATACTGCTTTGAAGGCTGCGGCAGGGGGTCATAGGAAGGCAGGTAAGAAAGGCGCAGGATATCCTGTGCATGGGTGAGATCGTTGTAGAGGCGCGCGGCCACCTTTTCCAATTCCTGCACGGCCCGGATTCGAGCGTGAATGATGCGAGAACCGGCGTCGGCAATTTGCTCATCCCAATAAGTGAGCTGCCCGGCATCGCCGCCTCTTTCCGCTAACTGTTTCAAGAGTGCGTTGCGTTGGGTTAGATTCTTTGCGTAGATAGAAAGATAAGCCGCATAGTCCGGGATCACCTGTCCCATTGCCAGGTTCAGATAGCGCCGCCTTTCTTCAGGCGCGCCTTCGATGATCTGCATCATCTGGGGCAGAAACAGGACTGCGTTGAACCACCCGATTGCCTCCCCGATTTTCCTTTTCACTCCATCCAGCAGGACTTCCTTCCGCAGCCGGGGAGTGTTCTCGTAACCATTTTCTTCCTGGATCAGCCGGACTTCCATGCGGTGAGATGTTGGATTGACCAGGTCCGTCAGCGAGAAATCGGCGACAATGCGGGCAACAGCTAAAGGCTCCCTTCCAGCTATGAAATGAACCAGCTGGCGCTCGTTGGCCGCATGGAAAGATACGAAAGTGGATAGGAAGTAGATCGCTTCCAGCAGGCTGGTTTTTCCCTGTCCATTGCCCCCTACCAATAACACCTGCCCGCCGGGTACATCAATATCCAGGCGGGCAAAATTCCGGAAATTCGTCAACGACAGATGCGTCAGCTGCATTCAAAGACCGCAAGGAATAGCCCATTTCCAGTTCACTACCGGCTTCATCCAGTGAAACTCAATCTACAGGCACTGCCTGCATGGCTTCCCCTTCTGCTTTCCACACCTTTTCTGCTCGGTCCGTAAATAATATTCCGTCCAGGTGGTCGATTTCGTGCTGGAAGATACGCGCCAACCACCCGCTGGCCTTGATTTTAACTGGCTGACCATGCCGGTTAAAACCTTTGACCAGGACTTTCTCGGCACGCTCGACTTCTCCTAAAAAGTCAGGAATCGAGAGACAGCCTTCCACTCCTGTCTCGCTCTCATTGGAGTATCGATTAATTTCCGGATTCACCAGGGTAAATAATTTCAATGGCGCCTCGTCATCATTCTCATCGCCGAATTCAACCACAATCACCCGCTCAGGCACTCCCACCTGCGGTGCGGCCAGACCGACTCCAGGGGCTTCACGCATCGTCTCGACCATATTGTTAATCAAATCCTGCAGTCCAGGGCCATAATCGGTAACTTTTCGAGCTTTTTTTCGCAAGACTGGCTCGGGAATAGTGACAATATCCAACAACGCCATTTCTACCTCGTATCATTCCGATATTATTACTCCCAATATTTTACCCTGAAAAATCGTTGACACCAGGCAGCTTCTCCTGGTCTTCGTTTCTCCCTGACTTTCTATGGTAGGTGAGCAGCCAGTCCAACATGCGTTCTCGATCCCGTGCGTCTTTTTCCTGGAGCTTGCGGCGCATAAACGCTTCCCGGTAGTCAGCCACATCCTGGTGAACCTGCTCCGGGTTGTGTACACCGTGAAAAAGAAATTGGGTTTGACCTATACTGATCATCACGGTCCCAAAATTAAGCATGATATTGAGGAGACTCTCGCGAGAGTGCTCCACACGGAAATCTGGTGAATCCAGCCCGGCGGTTTTTTTCTGTTCTCTGCCCAGGGGTTTCTTCTCAATATCCAGGATGCTTTCCGGAGTCAGGCGGTAAATGTCGTTATTCCAATCCAGGTATTGATATCCCAGCCAGGTGAAAAGAACTGCATACGTGACACCTGCCACACAGGGTAATGCTGTAAGGAAAAATTCATTTTGAACAAGTACGATCAACAGCAGGGTAAACCCAATAATTGATAATAAAGTCAACCAGGTCTTGCCCAGCAGCACAAACCAGTGCTTGCGGTAAGTGATCACATTTCCATCCTCATAACGAACTTTGAGGAACGTAGCGAAAATTTGACCGAGATATGACCTGCGTTTTACTGGCGGTGAATTGGGATTCTGTGCCAGCGGGATGCGGATGGTTGGATGTGGTTGCGGACCATCAGACTGCCCCGGGTGCAAAGCCCGTTCCAGCTCTTCTTCGATTCTTTCTTTCTCTTTCTCTTTCGAGATGGCTATAATCCGCTTGCGATACCCATCGACAAAGGAGGCGAAACGCTTGGGTTGGGACATTTGGGACATCAATACGCCGCCGGTGAAAGTTCGGATATCGACGTCGCCGTAGTCCAGGATTCGACCAAGCTGGTCAGAGGTGATATTGACTGCCAGCACGGTATCCAGCGGCGCTTCCTTCCGGCTATCCGAAAAAACCAGTGTTTTCTCCTGCCTGACCACACGCTGGCTGGTGACAATGTAATAATCGTTGCTCCAATCGATCCACGTCCACACACCCCAGGAAACACCCGCGAGCATGACCACAGCCGGAATAATGACGTCCAGGAGGGAAATTTCCGCTGAAAGCAGGATATAGGCCAGGACAACCCCAATCCCAAACAAAACGAGAGGAAGAAACAACCGCAGGATGCAGAACAGGATATGCTTGCGAGTGACGTAATAAATCAGCTCGTCCGGTCCTATCCAATCAAACTGCAGCCTTTGGACTAATTTCCGGCTCTCCGCCGTCGCAGATAGGTTCATGCGGAGCAGAGGGTATTCTTGCATTAAAAGGTGGAAGCGGTTTGGTGAAAGCCGCAGCAGGGTGACCTGGTTTTCTGCCACCGCTGTATCTGATCGCGGCTGTTGAAAAAGGAGCGACATCTCTCCCAGATAGTCTCCCGGTCCTATCCGGCTGTCGACTTGAGTCTTCCCTTTGATGACCCGAGTCAGGCCTACATTTCCGTCCAACACCATATAGAAATAGTCGGCCCGTTCACCCTGGCGGAAGATGGTCCGTCCTTTTTCGATATCAACCTGGTCGAAGAACCTGGCAACACGCGCAATCTGATCTGTTTCAAGCCCTGCAAACAGATGCTCGCGCCTTAAAACCTGGATTACCTGGGTCAGATCTACAGCCATATCGAAATTTTAACACAACGATGCAATAAGCGTTCCTGATTAATGCCTGGGTCGGTTTCGATGATAGAATTGGTTGCTAAAAATTGACCTGGAGGTGTCCATGCCTATTCATTTCGGAACGGATGGCTGGCGTGCAGTAATTTCTGATACATTTACTTTTCATAATCTGCGCCTGGTAGCCCAGGCGATCGCCGATGCCATACCTGGCGATACATGGAAGAACGGTGTTTCACCTGCCAAACCAGTTGATTCCAGGAAAGTAGTGGTTGGCTTCGACACACGCTTTCTCTCTGACCGGTATGCCGCTGAGGTAGCGCGGGTGCTGGCAGGAAATGGGTATACCGTCTTCCTGGCTCAAGCCGATGCGCCGACACCGGCCATCTCTTTCGCAGTAAAACACCTGGGGGCGATCGCCGGGGTGATGATTACCGCCTCTCACAATGCGCCCAGATACAATGGAGTGAAATTGAAGGCGGCGTATGGAGGATCTGCCACCAGCGAACAATGCCGCCTGGTCGAAGTGTACCTGAACGACAACGAAGTCCGCGGACGCGGGCCAAACCTGATGGATTTTGATCAGGCTCGCAGCCTGGAATTAATCCAGCGCTTTAACCCTATCCCCGCCTATTACGAACACCTGAGGACCCTGATCGACTTCGATATTATTGCGGAGAATCCCCAGCGTTTCGTGGTCGATTCGATGTACGGCTCGGGTCGTGGTGTCATCAAAGGCATCTTACAGGGAACCGGCTGCGAAGCAAGCGAAATTCGCGGCGAAATGAATCCTGGTTTTGGAGGAGTACACCCCGAGCCAATCTCGAGATACCTAGGCGCGCTGGCAGGAGCGATCGGCACTCACATGGGAAATTACGGGCTGGCAACCGATGGAGATGCCGATCGAATTGGCGCAATGGATGAGCGCGGGAATTTTGTCGATCCACACAGAATCATGGCGCTGGCTATGCGTTATCTGATCGAGAAGCGTGGATGGATCGGAGCTGTGGCCCGTACCGTATCCACCAGCGGGATGATCGACCGTCTCGCCAGGCAGTTCCAGGTGACGGTGTTTGAAACCCCGGTGGGCTTCAACCATATCGCAGAGAAGATCCTGACTGAAGACATCCTGATCGGTGGGGAGGAATCAGGTGGGATATCTTTTCGAGGGCATATTCCAGAAGGTGATGGCATCCTGATGGGCCTGCTTCTGGTTGAGATCGTCTCCAACTCGGATTTTTCCCTGTATGAAATGGTAGAGGAATTGTTGGAGAAGGTCGGGCCGGCATTTTATGAACGAAAAGATATGCGGCTGCAAAATCCGGTTTCAAAACCACTGATGACAAAACGCCTGCTGGAAACGGTTCCAACAAGCGTCGGTGGGGAAAATGTGATCGAAACAAGGGACACAGATGGCGTGAAATATATTCTGTCAGATGAATCCTGGTTATTAATTCGCCCTTCGGGGACCGAGCCAGTGCTGCGCGTGTACGCCGAAGGCCGCAGTAAAGCGATGGTAAAAGAGCTGTTGCTGTTCGGTGAAAGAATGGCCAGCAGCAGCGAATGAATTAACTAAGAAGTCCTCAGACGCCGGGCAACAATCACCACCAGGATCAACAGCACTGCCGCTCCCAGCATCACCGGCAGCCCGAATTCATCGGCAATGCCGGTATTGGTCAGCCTTGGGGTCCCGGTTACCTGGGAAGTTCGAGTTGGCGTTAGCTGGACTGCATCCAGGGTCTGGACCAGGGCCATGGCGGTAGCTGTCTCAGGTGGATAGGTCGAAATCAGCGAAACAGGCGTGGTTGCCATCGCGACCACCTGGGTCGGGATACGTGTTTCAGTGGCAGTCGGGGGAACGAGGGTATTGGTCGGCGTATCGGTGAATGAATCAATCGCAGCAGCCGTCCTGGTTTGATCAATAATTACCGCAACCTGCGTATTTTGCGCGTCTACGGTCGCCTTGTTCGATTCCTGAGCCTGCCGCAGCCTGGGCAAATATAAAAATGCATAGGCGGCGATACAGATCAAAGTCAATATCGCGATGCCTCCCAGGATGCCGGCGATGATGAGAAACAGGCGATTGCCTGATTCCTCGGGTGGAGCTCCATCGGATCCCAGATCATCATCGAATTCGGTGTTTTCGAATGTCATTTCAACCTCCTGCTTTTCGGGTTTCTCCTCGTTTGAAATCCATTACACCTTCATGAAGGAGAAATTATTTCAACAATCCGCTACCGGTAAATTAGATGAAAACTTCGAGATTTTCTAATGGCAGGACAGCCTTCTCACCATTATCGTATTGTACTTCGGCAGCCTGAGCACGGATGCCGCTGGGTAATGAAACCGTGCCGCACAGACGAATCAGCCGGCCGATTTCACCTGCATGTGGAGCTCGCACTGAGCGAACCTGCTGGTTGACTGATAACCTTTCCAACATCCGGGGAGGCGCGACCCCTCCCTCGCCTGGGAGCGGGATCACGATCTCCGGGCGCCTTCCTTCGAAGGCATTCCATTCCTGTGCATTCACCGAAACTTCCCGTCTTCCATTGTTGGCAAGCAATTTATAGGCTTGTTTGCTCATTCCCAGGCTTCCAAATCCTTCGAGTAATAGAATTGGATAATCCATTTTCTCTGCGACTGCTCGCAAAGATATTAACATGCTTGCAAGAATCAGGCCACGTACAGAAAGCTCTTGAGCGAGGCGCAAAGTGTTCTCACTGTCGCAATGGACGCCCAGAATCACCGCCCCGCGCATGCTCATATCAAGCTGATCTGGGAGAAGACTCCCTCCAGGTTCCTTTGCCAGGACTGTCATCACACCGAAATCAATGCGGCCGTTCCCCCAGTTTCCCTGGATCAAAGCGCCGGTAGTCTCTATCTCCACGCCACAATCCGCAATCAACTCGACTACTTCTCCAGACATACCGGCTTTTACCTGGAGAAGATTTTCAGTTAATTCCAGCAGCACCTGGTCCGAACCTGCCAGGATTACCTGGCAGCTCTGTGGGGCACGCACCACTCTCTTGCCCATCCCAACGGGACCGGCTATGAGATCTCCTTTAGCCAGACGATCACCAGGTTTGACGCGGATAAATCGTTCAGACTGGGTTCGTGAAACCGCCAGACCCATAGCGATATCGAGCATCAGGTGTTTTGGGCTGAGCTTTGCCTCCACCACTGCATCGTTCGCCCCAACTTTCTGTCCCTTGCGGACGAGTATCTTCCCGGGAAAAGGGAGCTTGCGTTCCCGTCGAATGACCGTCAAAGGTAACACATGAAAAGTTGGCGCCAGAAATTCGTTCACCTTAATGCACCCCGAACGTCCATAACCATTTTCGATAAAGCTCCTGCCTTCTTCTCAAGTCAGAAGGTGGCTTGAAGGGCCGCCCGCGGGCGTCAATTATGACACCCAATACGCCTCCTGCCACCTGCCGCAGCGTCCCACCTCTCCCAGGAGCGCCCATGCCGATATCGAAATTGTGCAGTGGCTGTAAATGCAGCCGCACACTCTTTCCATGAGGAATCGGGAGGACCTCAATCGTCCCGTATTTGATATCGAAATTCGTTTCCTGTCCGTTCTCGTAGGTTACCTTGATCCGCAGGACCGGAGTACCAGGACGAGCTGCTCCAAATGGAGAGATCACCGTACCCAGATGCACCAGGGAATTTGAGTCCAAAATTTGGATAGCCAGAAGCGAATTTACAGCCGCAGCTGCTCCCAACCCTGACACCAGGTGGTGAGTATCCAGAAGCAAAGGGGTGACACCGGTTGGTTGAACGCCATCCAGCAGCATCAAGGCACAATGACCCAATGTTGGCGCCTTACTCAAAACACTTCCACAAACGATCAGGGGTTCCATCCATGGCAGCAGGCCATCGCCGTGATGTCCTGCTTTCTCTGGCATCATATCGAGGAGGGACCTGACTGCCTTTCTGATCACCACGCGTGCCAGCGCATGTTCAATATTAATTTCTGCTTCTGTCACCGGAATGCTGGCGGGATAAGTTGATTTCGTGAACAGGTATTCCCTCAACTGGTCCTCGGAAAAATCATGTAGAAGCCAAGACATTAGCTCAGAGATATTCCCGTACTCAAGTAATTTCCCTGTGCTTTCACCCATTCCATATTGAGGATATACACCGAGGGTTAATTCCCCCTCAATGGCGGAGGCAATCGTTACAGCCGATGCCCCAACATCGATCCCAAGAACTCCTTTCTTCGAGTCGCTGGCTTTGCTCAGGAATGAGACAACGCGTCCGAAACCAGTCGGGGAGGGGATCAAACCTCCGTTTACCCAGCCGTTCAATTCCATCACACCACTTAACTGGCGACAGCGGATGTTCGTGTAAATTTGAGCTAATTTTGATCGCGCAGCATCCATTTGCTGGAAATCCAATGACGGCCTGATATTTTCCGTGAAATGCAGTTCGAGCAATGTGGACAGATTGGTTTCCACTTCTTCTCTCAGTTCCAAATTGCCCGCGAAAAGCATGACCGGACGCTGGGTCTCCGGCATCAGGTAACATGCCAGACCGACGGATTCAAGCAGCTTCATCACGGATTGCGAGGCCCCGCCGTCAGTCCCGCCAGCCACAATTACCAAATCGGGATGTGCTTGCAGGAATGAATCGATGTGATCTTCTGCCCTCTGGCGATCGTTCAGGCTGATCGTCTGAACGACAGTGCAGTACGTGGTTAAAGCCAATCTCCTGGCAGAATCCAATGAGACATCATCCAATAACCCAACGATACATACCTTGAGGGGAGGGCCAGTAGAGATCGTTGCGGCGCAGGTATCCACTCCTGTCCCAAATTCCGTGGAGGGCTTGATAAGGTTTTGATCTTTCCCGAGGAAAGTACGGCCTGTCACCTTTTGAATGCTGTCGAGGGCACTGAAAATGCCTTCAAGGACATTATTGAACGGGGCGCCTGCTGTGGAGCGGCTTGAGCCTGCAGCTAATAACCGGTAGCGTTCCCTCACCTGGTCGAATAATAAAGCCCGCGTGGAGATCGATCCCAAATCGAGCAGCAGTAAAGAGTCGGTATCGATCAAATTAGCAGTCAATGTATATTAAAATCCAGCAACCAGGGAATAAATGAACCTGGTTATCGAGCTGAGTCTTTCGATCAATGCTGCCAGAGCTGCAGCGTATATACCGGCGAAAATCATCCCGAACGCAATCACAATAAAACCCTGGCCGACCTGGGCAAGCCATTCCATCCAGGTCGATCTTTGTGTTTTACTTCCCGCCTTACCGCGGACGCCGAAGTGAAAATAGGCCAGGCTGCTGATCGTCCCCACCAGAATGATGCTGCCATTTACCAGTGCCAGGTTGACATTTTCCTGGTTTTGGCGGATCGCATCCAGATCGAAAAGGTTAATCGTGGCTCTAACTTGTGGAAATAACACACCCACAACTGCTCCACCCACAGCAGCTGCCGCACCAACTCCCACGACAAATGCCAGTACCGGCGATCCGAGGATTGAATAGCGTGGGAAGAGTCTGGCAAATAACAATAAACTGAAGAATAAAGGCAGGCCTACCCACAATAATTCCCAGCCCTCAGCTTCCAGAACAGGACGCAATAATTTAGGCCACAGGACGTTATAAGCAACCACTACGGCAATATAGCCTGCCGACATGCCAATGAAAATGTGTAAAACCAGCCTGAAGACAGCATTATCGCCGATGAAATGACTGAATACAACCAGGGTCACTGCCAAACCAAGCAGTCCGCCGATCAGGTCCGCCGCGCCCAGATCAAAAAGACTCAAAGCGATTTTCCCCCCGGTTTTCGACCGTTCTTGCTGGCAGTCAGCGCCAGTAAGGCATTAGCACCACCGCCGACCACGATCAGGATTGCGGCTGCCAGCAGGCCGCTGTTGAAAGAAGGCCAGTAGAGATGAGCGATCCCCTGCCGCCCGATCGTTGCGCCGTAGTGAACGCTTCCGATTACTCCGCTGACGATGCCCTGAACCTGCTGGGGAGTTGCGTCGAAGAATGGACGTATGAGTGGCTCTGACTGAGCGCTGACGACATAGATCAGCGGAGTATCCTCCAGCAATGGGCTGGTCTGCTCAATCCACGCCCGTGACTTATCATGATTTTCGGATGCAACAATGACCAGGGAAAAATCATTGATATCATCGATGTTCACCATCACCGGGTTCTCCCATGCTGGCTCACCCGAGATATCACTCGGATTAGAGAGGCGTGGATTCTCAGCGAAATTCCTGAGCCCTGCCAGGCCTCCCGAGATGTATCCAAGGTTGATGTATTCTTTTTGACTCGCAGAATTTATATACTGGTGCGGTCCGACCTGGTTGCTGACACCGACTATGTGTTCAGCCTGCATCGGGCCGGAAGGAACGGATGATACTAGCACCAGGAATGCTCCCTGGATCATCAGGTGATCCAGGACAGCAGCGAGAGCCGCATCCAATTCTCCCGAAAAACCGGGCTCATATTCAACTGCAATAAGCACCGGAGATTCGCTGCCAATTCTCGAAATTATCTGGCTTGCCGAAAGGACTTCTACCGGGGTAATTGCCGGGTAGCGTTCGAGAGTCTGGAGAGAAAAAACAGGTGCCAGTATGGCGAACAGGATAATTAAGGCAAATGCCATCCGCATCACTTTCTGGGAAGAGACCAGGACTCTGTCAGGGAGGGGTCGATTCTGGCCTTCTGATTGAAGAACCTGATCGAAGATCTCCGCCTGGATGCGGTTTGTTTCCGACACCTGCAGCTGAGTGGGGTACGCAGCTGCTTTTCGCCCGAGTGCAATTTCGGGTTCTGCGGGTAAGAGTCCCGGTAATCCAGCTAAAGGTCCGGCAATCTCCACCTGGTCGCTGTAGCCTGAAGGCATGCCAAAAATAATCTGAGGAGTAGCTAAGGGGCGGGTTGCATCCAGCCAGGAAGGCAGCTCAGAAGCAGATAATCCACCTTCAGCTTCACTATCCTGTTTATCCAGCGAGCCAGCAGAGATCTCTCCTACCCAGCGGGGAACTCGTTCGTCTTCTCGTTTCTGTGAATCCTGGCTCAATTCGTTCGCTGCCAGCCAACCTTCGTCTTTCTTGGACGCAGCGGAGGAAAGGCCGTCGACCTCATTATATTGCGACTGCAGTTCTCTTAACCATGCCAGGTCGTCCGCAGCCACATCCCCGACTTTTTCTGCTTTTTGGGGTTCATCCGGCAAAAACTCCGGGTAGCTTTCCTCATTATCCCGGGCATTTTCAAATGGGAGGCTGCGGAAGGCGTCATCCAGCATCGCTCCCGCTTCAAAATCCTGGCGAATATCCCGCGCCTCCGGCTGGCGTTCGTCATCCAAAGCCTCCGGCCCTGGTGTAAGGTCCTGGGTGGTTATTTGATTACGGAATCCCGTGAGCCAATCGGAAGGCTCGCTCACGGCAGGTTTTCCAGCTGGTGTCACCTCACCTGACGCCTGCAGACCATCCTGACTATCAGGTTTCCCCTCTTTTTTGGAAAACACCTGTGATTCTTCCCCTGGGGACTGTCCAATCAGACCAGGCTGTGATTCGGGATCGATCCGGAGCGGCTTTAAGCGAGCCTGGCAATACTGGCAGGTTTCGTCCTCCGCACGGTTCTCCTTTCCGCAGAATGGACAGATGACTATTTCCATTTATCCCCCATAAGGCCGGTCTGCTCCGATGAGAATCCGCAGACCCGTCGCAACGGTGCCCAATCCGACACCGAGCAAGATGCCGCGCACCCCGGCAACTGCCCAGACGCTCGAGAGCCAATCCCTGGCATCCTTGAACCCTTCCAGGTCTACTCCTGGTATCGTCAACCAACCCAGCAGTGCCAGCAGTACGGTCCCGATGAATAGCAGGGTGTAGATATTCATTCGCTGATTAAACAACCGTGCACTTGCATAGAGCAGAAAAACTGCCAGGATTCCTAACAGACTGCTCTCGATCGGGATTAACAAATTTTCATACAACCACATCGACCATTTCGAAGTCGGCCCAGAAGGGGCGGCGACCAGCAAAGTGAGTGTAAATGAAAATATGAGAACCAGGCTGTATGCACGATCTTTTTGATCCTGCATAATTTTCCGCCAGTGCGTTCTTACCAGGCTGATCACACCTATTAGCAGCAATACAGCCGTGAAGATCACCGCCCAATCCAGCATTTCCCCCTTTAATCCTGCTAAGGAAGGGAAAAAATAACCGACAAGAACGGCAGCTCCACTTGCGATCGCGATAGCAGCCAGTAAGTAGACAAACGGGTATGACTTCATATCAATCCAAAAGCTTTGAGAACAGCCCCGACCAGGATGCCACCCGCCAGGACCCAGCGCATGATATCCTGCGCCCGCACACTGGCAAGATGGTAAGGATTGACCTGCAGATATGCGCCCGCCGCATAAAGCTCTTCACCGACCAGGGGTTCCTGGGCAGCTGCATATAAGATGGCCTGGGCCTGCAGGTCATCACTGCCGCCTGAAGTCAGGCTGTCGTTTTGTTCGGCGGCGTCGAGGATCAATCCTATCTCGCTCCCAAAATGGCCGGAAAACAAGTTCGTGGATACCTGGGGATCACTGGCAACCAGAATCGCCCCCGCCGCGTATGAGAAAGGAGTGAGACCGGTGAGCTGGCCGGCCTCAGGATCGTATTGGCTTTCGGAATACATCAAACGGTAAACCGATTTGAATGTATCCTGGGAAAGGAAAGCCAGTGAAGCCTCACCGCTGGTGGCGACAGGAGGCCGGTCGCTGTTCGAAGCCGCGCGGGCGATACGCTCAAGCAGGCTCAGGCCGACCAATCCTGATCCACCTTTGAAATCCGCAATCCCTCCATGCCCTAAGGCCAGGTGCAATTGCTGACCGGCTTCGACCGCCAGGCCGATTCCCCTCCTGATCCTTGAAAATGCCGGTATATCCCGCAGGGAGCTGGGTGAGCTTCCTGGCTTGAATCTGGCAAAATATGCGATCAATCCGGCAAAAAGCGCCAGGAAAATGATACCTGCAAGTGATATCGCGTTCATGGAGAATGGGTCTCCCGCAGCACCCTTATAAATGCCTTCACATGGCAGCTGTCTTCCATCAACCTGGCTGCTGCATCAAGGTGATCCTCGGTTATCGATGGGCCAAGAAGAGGTTTTGCTGCATAAATGAATTGAGCGCCCAGGAAAGTCAAGGGTCCCAACGAATCGAGGAAAGAAGCCACCCAGTTTTCAAACCCCCAGTGCTGAATTTTGTCAGCCCAGGCCTGCCACAAGCCCTGATCACCGTCCACATTCATAATGACGCATTCTACTCGACAAATGTGTTGAAGCCATTTCTAATTTTAGCATGATTTTCTTCATAATATTTTCAGATGACAATGAAATATGCGATTTTGCAAACTGGATATGTGACAGGTCACAGGTGTTTTTCATGCCATAAATAACTTACATAATCCTTTAAGTCAGAATAAACTCAAATGTTGGTTGCACGTACTATTCCATACTGTTGGATCCAAATAAAATGACCGAAAATAAAACCTCGGAGAAAAAAATGAATAGAAAGATGGTAACACTCGACGGGAATGAAGCAACAGCTTATGTTGCACACAAATTAAGCGAGGTAATCGCCATATATCCGATCACCCCTTCTTCACCGATGGGGGAATTCGCAGATGAATGGACAGCCCAGAAGAAACCTAATATTTGGGGCACGATACCCTCGGTGGTTGAGCTGCAGTCGGAAGGGGGTGCGGCCGGCGCAGTGCATGGCGCGCTGCAAACCGGCGCCCTCACGACCACCTTTACGGCTTCCCAGGGGCTGCTGCTGATGATACCGAATATGTACAAGATCGCCGGTGAGCTGACCCCAGCTGTATTCCACGTAACTGCCCGCAGCCTGGCTGCCCATGCTCTATCAATTTTTGGAGATCATTCAGACGTGATGGCAACTCGAGCCACGGGGTTCGCCATGCTCGCCTCCAGCTCGGTCCAGGAAGCACAGGACATGGCGTTGATTGCCCATGCTTCTACCCTGGAAGCACGCATTCCGTTCATGCATTTCTTTGACGGTTTTCGTACTTCACACGAGGTCAATAAAATCGAGCAGCTGACAGAAGATGACCTGAAGGCCATGATTGAGGAACGCTTCATTTATTTTCACCGCAGCCGTGGGCTCTCACCCGATCATCCGGTATTAAGGGGTTCGGCTCAGAACCCCGACGTGTATTTCCAGGCCCGAGAGACGATCAACCCCTACTATGAAGCATGCCCTGGAATTGTCCAGAAATACATGGATAAATTTGCTGCCCTGGTGGGGCGTAAATACGAGCTGTTCGATTACTTCGGCGCTCCAGACGCGGAACGCGTGATCGTCGTGATTGGTTCTGGCGCTGAAACAACGATTGAAACTGTAAAATATCTCTTGAAGCAGGGCGAAAAAGTGGGGGTCATCAATGTCCACCTTTACCGGCCTTTTTCAGTGGCTCACTTTGTAAACAAACTGCCCGCCAGCGTCAAAAGCGTGGCCGTGCTCGACCGGACAAAAGAGCCGGGATCGGCCGGTGAACCGCTGTATGTGGATGTTGTGACGGCTATCGCCGAGGAGAATGGTCCGAAGCCGCGCATCATCGGAGGCAGATACGGCCTGTCATCAAAGGAGTTTACACCAGCCATGGTCAAGGCTGTTTTTGACGAGCTGGCAAAGGACAAACCCAAAAACCACTTCACCATCGGCATATTCGACGATGTCAGCCACACCAGCCTGGAATTCGATCCCGATTTCGATATCGAATCGCCAGACATGGTCCGGTGCGTATTTTGGGGATTAGGCGCCGATGGAACGGTTGGGGCGAATAAGAATTCCATCAAGATCATCGGCGAGGAAACCGAGAACTGGGCTCAAGGATATTTTGTTTATGACTCCAAGAAATCTGGTTCTCTCACCGTCTCCCACCTGCGCTTCGGACCAGACCCGGTGCGCGCACCTTACCTGGTCACCAAAGCACAGTTCGTGGCCTGCCACCAGTTCTCTTTCCTGGAGCGCTACGATGTCCTGAATTACGCCACGCCAGGCGGTGTGTTTCTGCTGAACAGCATTTACCCACCAGATGAAGTGTGGGACCAGCTGCCGCGCGAAGCTCAGCGCGGGATCATTGAAAAGAACCTGCGGTTTTATGTGATCAATGCCTATGATGTCGCCCAGAATACCGGCATGGGGGGCCGGATCAACACTATCATGCAGACCTGTTTCTTCGCCATCAGCGGCGTGCTGCCGCGCGAACGGGCCATCACAGAAATAAAGCGCTATATCAAGAAGACCTACAGCAAGCGCGGTGATGCCGTGGTGCAGAGCAACTTCGAAGCGGTGGATCAATCCCTGCAAAATCTTCATGAGGTGAAAGTCCCTAAAGAGATCACCAGTGAGAGTGTGATCCGGCCTGCGGTTCCAGCCGAAGCGCCGGATTTTGTCAAAAACGTGCTGGGAAAAATGATCTCCGGGGAAGGCGACAGCCTGCCGGTCAGCGCCATGCCCATTGATGGAACCTTTCCAACCGGATCCACCCAGTGGGAGAAGCGCAACATCACCCTGGAAATCCCGGTCTGGGAGCCCGAACTCTGCATCCAATGCGGAAAATGCACCGTGGTTTGCCCGCATGCTGTGATCCGTGCCAAAGTATATGATCCCTCTTATCTCAAGGATGCTCCAGAAGCATGGCTGTCTGAAGACGCACGCTGGAAAGAGATGCCCGACATGAAATACAGCCTGATGGTTGCCGCAGAAGACTGCACCGGCTGCGGCCTGTGTGTTGAGGTCTGCCCGGCGAAGGATAAGAGCCAGGTCGGCAGGAAAGCCATCAACATGGCATCCCAACCGCCGATTCGGGAACGTGAGACTATCAATTGGGACTATTTCCTCAGCCTGCCGGACATGGAGCGGTCGCTGATCAACCCGCGCGTCGTCAAGAACACCCAGCTGCTGCAGCCGCTGTTTGAATTCTCGGGCGCCTGCGCCGGCTGCGGAGAAACCCCCTATATCAAATTACTGACACAGCTATTTGGAGACCGCATCGTCATCGCCAATGCCACCGGCTGCTCGTCCATCTACGGCGGCAACCTTCCCACCACACCTTACACCAAGAACAAAGACGGGCGCGGGCCGGCCTGGTCCAATTCCTTGTTCGAGGACAATGCTGAATTCGGCCTTGGAATGCGGATGACGTTCGACAAACAATCTGAATATGCCGCTGAGCTGCTGCCTCAGCTGGCTGGTGCCGTTGGCGAGACCCTGGTGGGTGAAATTCTGAATGCTGACCAGACCAGCGAGCTCGGGATTCAACAGCAGCGTGCGCGGGTAAATATACTCAAAACTCAGCTGCAAGGAGTGGATGACCCGCGCGCCCGCGACCTGCTCAGCATGGCTGATATCCTGGTGCGCAAGAGCGTGTGGATTGTGGGAGGAGACGGCTGGGCATATGACATCGGCTACGGCGGTCTCGATCACGTCCTGGCTACCGGCAGGAATGTGAATGTGCTGGTATTAGACACGGAAGTCTATTCAAACACCGGAGGCCAGTCATCGAAAGCCACCCCGCGTGCGGCTGTGGCAAAATTTGCTGCCCAGGGGAAAGGAACGCCGAAAAAGGATATGGGATTGATTGCCATGGCCTATGGCTATATCTACGTGGCCCGCATCGCCATGGGAGCCAATGACCAGCAGACCCTGAACGCCTTTATCGAAGCAGATGCCTACAAAGGTCCTTCGATAATCATCGCCTACAGCCACTGCATCCACCACGGTTACGACCTGCGAATGGGATTGGACCAGCAGAAGCTGGCTGTGCAGTGCGGCGCCTGGCCGCTTTACCGCTACAACCCGATGCTGCTCGAGGAGGGGAAAAATCCCCTGACAATCGATTCGAAGGAACCGACCATCCCTTACAGCCAGTACGCATATAATGAGACACGCTACCGCATGCTGCTGCAGTCGGATGAACAACGCGCAGAACTGTTGATGAAAAATGCCCAATCCGATGCGGACAAGCGCTGGGCGCTTTACCGCCAGATGGCAGCGATGCACTATGACAACCCCCAGGATAATGAAGCCGAGGACGGGCCTGCGGATGGCTGAGATTATTCAAAACAGCAGCAATACCTCTGATAAGTCAAGAAGAAAACGCGAAAAGGAAATTGATCATGGTTGATTTATCCACATCCTACCTGGGCTTGAGCCTCAAGAATCCGCTGGTGGCTTCCTCATCGCCGCTGATGCAAAAAACCGAAACAGTGCAGCAGCTGGAAGCGGCGGGCGTCTCTGCAGTCGTGATGTATTCGCTTTTCGAAGAACAGATCATCAACGAAAGCCTGAAGCTGCATCGCGACCTGGAGCGCGGTACCGAATCCTTCGCCGAGGCGCTCACCTATCTGCCGGATTATGGCCAGTACAGCATCGGTCCGGAGGTTTATGTGAGACATCTCGCTCGCATCAAAGAGGCAGTCAGGATACCGGTTCTCGGCAGCCTGAACGGCGTCACAACCGGGGGCTGGATCGAATACGCGAAAAAAATCGAGGCTGCCGGCGCAGATGCTTTGGAGCTCAACCTGTATTACCTGGCTGCAGACCCGGACCTGACTAGCGGTGAGCTGGAGGCTTCCTACCTTAAATTGGTCAACGATGTGCGCAAGCAGATCCGCCTGCCTTTAGCCATAAAGCTCAGCCCCTTCTACACCTCACTGCCCAATTTTGCCCGCCGCCTGGTGGAGGCCGGCGCCGACGGCTTGATATTATTCAACCGCTTCTACCAGCCCGATTTCGACCTGGAACTGCTGGAAGTGGTGCCAAACCTGGTGTTGAGCAATTCAGACGAGCTGCGCCTGCCGCTGCGCTGGATCGCAATCCTGTTCGGACGCATCCAGGCCGACCTGGCCCTGACCGGAGGCGTGCACACGGGGGTCGACCTCCTCAAAGCTATGATGGCGGGCGCGTGCGTCACCACTGTCACTTCCGAGTTCCTGCAGAACGGCATCGGGCGGGCAGCCGATATCCTGGCAGAGATCGCTTTCTGGATGGAAGAGCATGAATATGTCTCGATCCGCCAGATGAAGGGGAGTATGAGCCAGCAGGCTGTAGCTGAGCCAGCCGCATTCGAGCGGGCTAATTACATGAAGGTGCTATCGTCTTACTGATCTTGTATTCTCAAAGACCTCAAGGTCTTGAAGACCTGTGAGGTCTGAATACTTTGAGGTTTGGAAAAACTCCGACAATAATTGAAATAATCGGGGCTGTCCCAGTAAAACGGACAGCCCCGAATATGTTTAATGAAGCAAATCATGCTTCAACAGGTAGGTGAATATGGCAAATGAAGGGTTGACGACTCTTGTCCCTTACTTTATCCGCTCGATAATATAAAGATAGCGTTATGTATATTCGGGGACTACTTCGGTAGTCTTACGGAAGCGGTAGACGATGCGCCCTCTGGTTAAATCATAAGGGGACATTTCCACGCGCACCTTATCCCCCAGCAGGATGCGAATGTAGTATTTCCGCATCTTGCCCGAGAGATAAGCCAGCACCTCGTGTCCGTTTTCCAGGCGTACTTTAAACTGAGTACCGGGAAGGGCTTCAACCACCGTTCCTTCCACCTGGATTTTATCTTCTTCTTTTGCCATCCATACCTCCTGGCCTGACCTGACTATCTGAACCAACCAGTTGAATGTAGAAGGTCTAGCCTTCCTCAGTGAACTGGCGGCGCTTGATGCGCCTGATTGCTTTCTTCTTATTAATGCGCCGGAGCTCGCTCTTGGAGACAAACCACCGCTTGCGCCGGACCGTGCTGAGTATGCCGCTCTTGGCTACCTTTTTTCGGAAGCGCTTAAGCAGCTGGTCCTGCGACTCATTCGGACGCAGTGTAACTGAAGCCAATTGTCTCACCTCCTTCCGTGCATCACGATGACATTTAATTGTCGGACCAGGAATCCTCCCTGGCATCCAAAACAACGGCTAAAAAAATACTCGGCTGACAATCGCGGGACAGCCGAGCATGCAACTGGTTAGCCGATGTTGTCCATTAAATCGCTGTTCTGATATGCCCTCTCCTGGTCGGGTGGACCGACAGTCCGGATGATAGAGCAACCCGCGAGGATTATTATTATATATGATTAAGCAATGATTGTCAATTACTTAAGATCTGGTTATGCAGAACCGACCATCCCAATGCGCCCGATAGTATATCACATATCAACGCATGCATCTGGTTTGACGTTATCATTTCAATTGTCAAATCAGTCAGGGCGAGTATGTCCCGTTTTTCTTTTTCGGGACGACGAAGCAATCCCTCACCAAGGATCACGGTGCCTGGACCGGTTGGCTTTCGCCTGCTTCAGGGGTCGGAAACCAGCGCATGATCTGTTCGCGCCATGATTCGGCGTATTTCCCGCCTTTTGCCAGCAGCTCCTGGTGGTCTCCCGATTCGACGATCCGGCCATTCTCCATGACATGGATGACATCTGCATACGCAGCTGTGGTGAAGCGGTGGGTGATCAAGATAGCTGTCCGCCCGAGGGTGTATTTACGGAAACGCTTCAGCCAGTCCGCCTCCGCCCACGGATCCATGGCGCTGGTTGGCTCATCCAACACGGTGATCGGGGCGTTACGGTAGAAGGCGCGCGCCAGGGCGATGCGCTGCCACTCGCCGACGCTCAGCTCCACACCGCTCTCGAAAAGCAGGCGCAGCTGTGTTTCATAATCCTGGGGATATTTATCGAGCACCGAAGCTGCACCAGCCATTACTGCGGCTTCCTTAACCAGATGCATGTCAGGCTCGATAAATATATTGCCGAAAGCGATATTCGTGGCGGCTGTCTCCTGGAACAGCACCGGTTCCTGGAACAGGGCGGTGATCGTCTGGCGCAGATCATCCGCGGCAAAAGAGCGGAGGTCCATACCATCGATCAGGATGGCGCCTTTCTGAGGGTCGTAGAACCGGCACAGCAGCTTGACCAGCGTGCTCTTCCCGGCGCCGTTCATCCCCACGATGGCGACCATTTTTCCGGCCGGGATTAAAAGGTTCAATCCAGACAAAACCGGCCGCTCTTTGCCAGGGTAGTTGAACCATATGTCCTGGAAAGAGATCCCCTGCTGGATCGATTTGTTCACCGGGAGCGGATTTTCAGGATCCAGGACCTGCGGCTCGAGCTCCAGGAACTGGAACAGGTCGCTCAAGAAAAGGCTGTTGCTGTATATTTCACCTACCTGGGACAGCAGCGTGCGCATCAACTTCTGCCCCTGGTTGAAAGCCGCATAAAACAGCGCCATATCCCCCAGGGAAAAGACACCATCCAGGATTTGCGATATCATCCACACCATCGCCAGCCCGGTTATCAGCAGGGCCGACAGTCCGGCCGCGGTTTCGGACAGGCTCTGGTCGCGCTGCAGCCTGAGGCGTTCCGTCCTCAGGCGAGTGCGCAGGTCCGCGTAATGCTGGCGAAAGTAATTCCCCAGGGCAAACAGGCGCAGCTCGGGGGCGGTGTTGCGTGAAGTCATGGTGTAGTGGTAATACCAGCTCCTGCGCTCGTCCTTGGTGGTCTCCAGGCTCCAGCGGTGAAATCTCTGCCGGTGACGAAGCACCACAAACAGCGCCGGCAGTGTGCTGAAGAACAGAGCCACCGGCAGCCACCAGCCGTAGGGGATCAAAACCAGGCCCATCGAAACCAGGGTGATCCCATTCTGAAGCAGGCTCCCGGTCCCTTCCAGGATGGCGATCGGGCGGCTGCCGGCTTCGAACGTGGCGCGGTGCAGGTGGTCGAAGTACTCGGGGGAGTCGTAGAAAGCCAGGTCGACCGAAGCAGATTTTTGGAAAACGATCCCATTGATATGATCTTTCACGCGTTCCGACTGCCCGGTGCGCACGTAGCTCGAGAAGCTGCCCAGCAGCTCCTGCAGCAGCAGCACCAGGCCCATCACCGCAACTGAAAGCACCAGGGTTGTCACGCCGGCTGAATCGGAGCCTTCTTTGATCACCAGGACCAGGCTGTCGACCACCACGCGGGTCAGCTGAACCACCGCCACTGGCAGTAATCCCTGAACGACCAGCAAAGCCACCCAGGTCAACGTCCAGCCGCGTGAAACGCTCCAGATCAGGCTGAACACCCGCACCAGATAGGGGAACTGGATGCGAAGCTTGCGAATACTATCCATAAACAATTGTCGACTGGCTTAATTTTCTCGATCGTAACACTGGCGATGATTATAACCGTTGACCGCTTATTATAAATTCCTCACTCATTGACCACCGCCCTTTAGCGTTCATAACCTGAGATACCTGGTAGCCGAAGGCCTCCTCAGTATATAAAAGGAAAAATATTATATAATTGTGCACTCCATACCATGAAATATCTGGATGATTTCGGTGTTCCAAATTCTGTTTATCCATGCACCAAATATTTGACATTTGGTTACTGGATATATATGGTCCCGCAATACAAACCCGAAAGCGTCCTCATGCTGGGGTATGCTGGAGGTACAGCTGCTGGATTAATTCGGTTGATTTATGGGGACATTCCCATCACAGGGGTGGATATTACCCCCAGCGAAAATTTGTATAATGTCAATCTTATCCAGGCGGATGCCAGGGAATTTGTTAAAACTTGCGGTAAATACGATGCAGTCCTCGTAGATTTGTTTCCCAACGACAGTCACGATATTTGTGATTTTGTAACAAAAAAGGATTTCGTTAAAAATCTGGCCAGAATATCAAATTACGTAGTTATCAATGCAGGGAGTAAACCCGATCTGGCTAATTACAAGATATTCAGATATGTAGGTAGAAATATTCCATACAGGCAGGGGGTTGCCATTTACTATTTTGCGACCAAAGAAATTCCAGACTTATTTCCTCAGATAGAGACACAGTAATGCTGTTCCCACTGCGATACCTGATGGACAATTTATCATAGCCGCAACATCTACCGAGAATTCAAACTCATGAGTGGGATATGCGGAATCTTCAGGCGTGATGGTCGGGAAGTCTCGCCGCAAGATCTTGAGCCAACCCTGGACGCCATGAGTTATTATGGCCTGGATAACAGGTCTTTTTGGAACAATGGTCCTATCGGATTGGCTCATTTATTGACGCGGGTTACTCCAGAATCTTTTCATGAAGAGCTACCCTTCGAGCAAGCTGATACACAATTGACCATCACTGCCGATGTTCGACTTGACAACCGGGATGAGCTTTTTTCGATTTTTACTATTCCAGCCAGCGAACAGGCCTGCTTTCCGGACAGCCAGCTGATTCTCAAAGCATATCAACGCTGGGGCAGCGACTGCCCGAAGTATCTCCTGGGTGATTTTGCTTTCGCAGTTTTTGATGGACGTGAGCAGCGGTTGTTCTGTGCGCGCGACATTCTTGGCATCAGACCTTTTTACTATTATCTTGATCGAGATATTTTCGCTTTCTCCAGCGACATCGCCGCCTTGTTGGAATGCCCAGTGGTGCCAGTAGAACTTAACCTGAGCTATGTGCATTCATACCTGGTTAAACCACTATTTTCCAATAAAGAATTTACCTTCTACCAGAATATAAATAAATTACTTCCTGCAACCAGTATCGTGATCGAGCCTGGGAAAGTCACCCGCCAGGAATACTGGTCGCCAGGCAACACGGCGGAAATCCGCTTCCAGCGTGAGGAAGAATACGTCGAATGTTTGCGAGAATTACTGACCGATGCGGTAGCCTGCCGCATGCGCTCGGCTTTCCCGATGGGCAGTCACCTGAGCAGCGGGCTTGATTCGAGTATGATCTCGATCATCGCGGCGCGCATTCTGCGGCATGATAAGCAGGTTCTGCACACTTTCTCGTGGGCGCCTCCCCCAACGCCCGATGAATACCCGTTAAAAGATGAACGTCTCATCGTCGAAAAGATAAGCCAGAACGAACAAACGGTTCAACATTACACCAGGTTAACAACTCAGGACCTTGTTTCATTACAGACTCGCGATATCACCCGCCAGCCGGACGAGAGCCTGCATTTCGAAAGCATCGTCTGCAGACTGGCAGCTGAGAGCGGATTGCGAGTTTTGTTGTCTGGCTGGGGTGGGGATGAAGTGGTGGCTTTCAATGGACGAGGCTATTTCTCCGATCTCTTCCGCCGCGGGCAATGGACGTTAATGACGCGTGAGCTATACATGCGAGCCCGGCTTCATCAAGGTAATTTGTGGCAGGGACTGCGCAATGACACGATTCTGCCTTTGTTTCCAGATGGATTCATCCGTTTGTTGAATCCTGCCTCACCGCTTGTTCCGCATGATTTTCCCCTGCCATCCACCTTAAGAGCAGAATTTGCCGACCGGCTAAGACGAGAAAAAACCATCCAGCCGCCGAACCTGCGTGAAAGGCCAGGCGTACGCAAAAACCAGATCAGGCTGCTGCAATCTGGTCATTTACTGAAGAGGATTGAATCTTGGGCAGCCAACGGCGCCCTGAGCGGCGTCGAATACCGCTATCCGCTGCTCGACCGGCGAATCATCGAATTCTGCCTGAGCATTCCAGAAGCCATGTTCTTTAAGAACGGCTGGAAACGCTACTTGTTTCGCCAGACTGGCAGTTCAATTCTGCCAGAAGAAGCACGATGGCAAAGGATGAAGGTCGATGCCGCGTTTCGGAAAAATCCCCCAACCCTCCAGGTAGAGGCGTTAAAAATTATAAGAGAGATACTCATCGCTAGAAGACAATCGATCCAGTCCCGTGGTTTTATCGATCCGGATGCAATGATCAGTGGACTCGCCAACCTCGACAATACGAAACCTGCTGAAAAAAGCGAACGCGGAGACATATTCCGCTCGATTTGGTTAGCTTTTGTCAGCCTCTGAGTGGAATGCAACACAATCCAACCCCGGAAATAAAAACGCCCGGATACCATGGGAACTCCAGGCGTTTTAGATAATCTCCGGTTGCTTGGTTGGTGATTAAAATCCTGACGGAAAACCGCTAACTTCTGGAATTATGCCAAAATCTGGCTCGCATGTGATCTTTGTGACATTAAGATGGACCGGTTGGATCAGCAGTAGGACCATGTGGAAAACCCAATGGATCGCCCGCATCGAGATGCTCAAATGAAGAAGGCTGCTTGAAAAAACCTTCTGTTGGAGTAAATCCGGGCTTTTCAGTCACTGAACCACGCAGCACATACACATTGGGAGCATGCCATTCTTGCTTTCCGTTTTTTTCATGAATCGTCGTTGTTGTGTTCATATTCCCTTCCTCACAAGTATTAACTCAATTAAGATTGCTGTGTATTCCTTACCTGACTAATTCGAGTATATTACCCTAATATAGCCGAATTTGCAAGTCTGGCAAGAAAATTGCTCTCCAATCGTTCCAATTCTCGATTTCAATCTACAGGGTGTTGCCTTTGACCAGAGATGTGGTTTATAATCGCACGGATGTTAAAAAGGGCATTTACCGCTTACGGGCTGATCTTTCATTCGGAATGGGAAATCCCCGAACTGCTGGAGAGCAGCGGCGATCCAGATGTAATCATACGCATTGGCGAAGTTCCCGGGCAGCTGGATTCGTTCTTTGGTAAACCGGATTTATACCAGGTCAATGAAAATGAATTCTTGCTCAAGTTGGAGGGAATCGCGAATTTCTGGGTGAAAGACGGGAAGGAGATCGTAATCCAGCCTGCTCCCAACCACCTGGATTCTGAAGTCCGCTTATACTTGCTTGGTACCTGCCTGGGTGTTTTACTTCACCAACGCGGCATCCTGGCCCTGCATGCCAGCGCGATTGAAACCGCTGCAGGGGCAGTTTTATTTAGCGGTCCCTCTGGTGTCGGTAAAAGCACTTTGATGGCTGCCTTCTTAAAGCGGGATTATTGCATGCTGGCAGACGATGTGACTGGCATTGTACTGGATCGAAATGGGTGCCCGATCGTCTTGCCTGCCATACCCCGCACAAAATTATGGGCAGATGCAGTGAAACACCTGGGACATGACCTGAATACCTTGCCTCGCTTGCGGCCCAGCGAAGAAAAGTATGAACTGGGGGTACGTGAGCTTTTTGCGCACCAGCCAGCTCCACTCCATCGCATCTATTTACCGACCTCAAGTAACAAAGTACAGGCGGAAATTATCCGGCTGGATAATATTGGCTCTTTCCAGGCAGTCCTGGATAATACTTACCGCGAAATGTTCCTGAATGGGCTGGACAGGCGAAAAAGCCATTTTTTCCTGTCCACCGCCACCGCCAACCAGGCAGTGATCAGCCGGGTATTACGCCCTGATGACCTGTCAAAGCTGGACGATTTGGTAAAATTGATTGAATACGATTTTACAGGACCAGCAGGAGATGAAAGCCTAACATCTATTGAAAAACCTGCGAGTGAGTTGGTGGGGAAAATTTAATGGATAGAAACCGAAAAGATGTCCAGAATGCGATCACCCTGGAGACAGTGGTGTATCATGACCCAGAAATGGTTTCTGCACCAATGGATGACGAGCTTGTTATGTTCAGCCTGGAACGCGGCATGTATTACGGATTGGACAACATCGCCAGCGCAATCTGGCAGCGTATCGAACAACCTATCTCGGTTGCCAATCTTTGCACCACATTAATTGATGATTTTAATGTCGACCGTGAAACCTGCCAGCGAGATACTCTCGAACTTTTAACCTGGTTATTTCAACAGGAGTTAGTAAAAATTGCTTCCCCATCAAACTGAAACGCGACCTTTGACGAGGGCGGACTGGCTGCTGCTGGTCGAAACAACCATCTGGTTGTTCATTGCGCGATTAGCGGTGCTGATTCTGCCATTTCGCTGGGTGATGCGCACCTGCGGGATACAGAATCACGAATCTCCGCAAACGGTCGCCTCGGAAAAAGAGCCGCTCGTTGAGCGAGTCACCTGGGCGGTCGATGCCCTGCGTTGGGCTACCCCCTGGGACAGCAACTGCCTGGCGCGTTCGATCGCCGGGAAGCGACTGCTGAAGCGCCGCGGTCTGACCAGCACCCTCTACCTGGGGGTAGCAAAAAGCGATCCTAAGACTCTCATCGCCCATTCTTGGCTGCGCTGCGGCCAATATTTTGTCAGCGGAGCACCGGAACATGAGCAGTTCACGGTGGTATCCAAATTTGCCGAAAGATGAGTGCAATCTGCGGGATTTTTCAGCTTTCCGGAGAACCTCTGCCCCCGCATGTTCTCGATCCAACCATAACTGCGCTGCTGAATTACGGGCTCGATGGCTCAAGCACCTGGCTGTCCGGGGAAGTGGCCCTCGGCCACCTGATGACGCATGTCACTGCGGAGTCGTGCGTTGAAGTATTACCATTCGAAGACTCAATAGCCCAATTAACGATTACCGCTGATGCTCGCCTGGACAACCGGGAAGAGCTGATCTCCTTACTGGGAATAAATACTGCGGCGAAAGCGGAGACCCCCGACAGCCAGCTCATCCTGAAAGCCTATCAACGCTGGGGAAACGAATGCCCACGCTATTTATTAGGCGATTTTGCTTTCGCAATTTGGGATCAGAAAAACGGGTCCCTTTTTTGCGCCCGGGATGTTATGGGAGTTAAGCCTTTATATTACTTTCGCAACCACACACATTTCTGTTTCTCCAGCGATCTTGCGACACTTCATCAAACACGGTTTGTATACAAGAAGTTGAATCTGGCATTCGTACGTACGTATCTCGAATATCAAGACTTCTACCATAGTGAGCTGACCTTTCATGAAGATATTTTCAGGCTGCCTCCCGCTCACCGTATAAAAATCAGCCGCTCGGGTTTTCAAAGCAGTGCCTATTGGGTTCCGGGTGAAAGTCGAGAGGTGCGTTACCAGCATGAAGACGAATATATCGATCACCTGCGTGAACTGGTCCAATCGGCAGTCGAATGCCGTTTAAGATCTGCTTTTCCGGTCGGCTCGCATCTCACCGGGGGATTAGATTCCTCGAGTGTCGCCGTTCTCGCCGCGCGCAAGCTGCGGGAGGAAGGAAAGACGCTGGACGTTTTTTCCTGGGCGCCGCCACCGAAACCGGGTGATTATCCATTAGTCGACGAACGGGCCATCCTGGAGGATATATGTGCAAAAGAGAAAATAGTCCTGCATTACACGACAGTGTCTTTGGATGACCTGTTAATAAATAGGACCGCTGATATCACCAGCCAGCGCATCAAGACCAACTTATTCGAACGAGCAGTAGCCCGTAACGCTGGCAGTCTGGGAATGCGCGTCCTGCTTTCCGGCTGGGGGGGTGATGAAATCCCGGCCTTCAACGGTCGCGGATATTTCGCCGAATTATTTATACGCTTGCATTGGGCAACCATGATGCAGGAGCTGTACGCGAGAGCCCGCCTGCATGAATGGAATATGTGGGAGGGATTCCGAAACTCTGTCATCCTGCCAATTATCCCAGACGCGGTTTTATCGCTCCTGCGGCCTAAATCGTGGCAATCAGATAAACGTAAGCCACTTCCGGCTTGCCTGCAGCCAGACTTTGCTGCCAAACTAAGCCTAGTCAGACCTGCTCAGAAAGAAAAATTCCGGGAGCGCCCCGGGGTGCGCCGCAACCAGATCCATCTGCTCAGAAATGGTCATTTAGTCGATCGAATGGAATCCTGGGCCGCTACCGGAGCAGCGAGTGGAATTGAATACCGCTACCCGCTTGTGGACAGGCGCATCATTGAATTCTGCCTCAGCGTTCCAGCATGGCTGTATTTTCATAATGGATGGAAGCGCTATATGTTCCGCAAAGCAGCGGATGGTTGGCTTCCTTCCGATGCCCAATGGAAAAAAAGCAAGTTTGATCCGGCCTGGATCAAAGTAGCAACCGCTTTAAATGTCGATGCGAGTGATTTGCTGATAAATCAGATGCGAAGCCGCCGTGAAACAATTTTCAAAGCCGGAATGGTCGATCCTGATTGTCTGGTCAAAGAGCTGCAGCAAACACTCGATCATCCTGACAACGATAGCCAGCTGACCAACGCGCCTGAACCCGGTGCCCTATGGCTGGCTTTTGTAAATTGAGAACACTTACCGCCATTTTGATAACAATTTAATAAGAACGCAAACTAAAAAAAACGTCCGCTTGATCAAGCGAACGTTTTATGTTCATGACAATCTGGCCAATGCGAATGTCAGCAGACGGACGAACTAAACTCCATCGATGAGGATCGGCAGGTTTTCAATTTTTTCTAACCGCATGTAGAAATCCCGGTTCTGTGTTCGGGTAACAGAACGATCCTGATCTAGCTTGGTGCGACCAAAGGACCTCTATCGGCGGACTCTTGATCTTTCGCTAATTTAGTCGCTTCTGTATCGCCCCCACGGAATCCAGCTCCCGCTGCTGCACCGCGCAAGATATACGCCTGAGGCGTATGCCAGGTCTGTTTGCTCACGTCAGAATTTGGCGTATTCATGATATCCTCCTCAGTCATATCATCAGAACAGTATCCCGTCGAAAGTCTACTAATACGACCTTGACGAGTGAGTTTACACCACTTTGGTCAATATAGCAAGCTTTTTCTGCCTCTTTTTTGTAAATTTCCAGAAATTCTCATATTTCTTTGAGATTTAATTCACAAACAAGGGGTTATCAGTCATACCTGGACTGTTCTGCGCGCAGACCGCTGTGTTTTCAAAGGTTATAATCAATCCGATGGCTGCTGCCTCTCTCTCCCTGCCACCTGAAATCGAGCTGCACGACTTCCTGCGCCTGTGCTTGAATTCCAGGCGCCACCCAACCGACCTGGAAGCGGCGCGCAGCATGTCGGGAGACCTGGACTGGCAGGGGATACTGGCTTATGCCTCCAGCCGGTATGTAGCCCCAACGCTTTACAGCAGCCTGAAGGGCAGCGGCATCCTGCCGGCTGAAATCGAAACAGCCCTGCACTCGATCTACCTGGAGACTGCGCAGCGCAACCTGCTGCAGGCCAACGCCCTGAAGAAGCTGTTGGAGACCTTTTCACAACAGGGGATCGAAGCCATGCTCTTGAAAGGGCTGGCCTTAGCCGTCCCGGTGTACGGGGACGTCGCCGCCCGCCCCTCGCGCGACATCGACCTGCTGCTGCAAGCGGAAGACCTGCCGAAAGCTCTCCCCCTGGCGGAGGTGCTCGGCTACCTGCGCTACGACGTGCCGGAGCACGCCCACACCGACCTCGAATTCGAAAACGAGATCATCTTATTCAGGGCAGCCGACGGCATGAACATCGACCTGCACTGGAGTCCCTTCGACTCCCCCTTCTACCAGCGGCGCCTGGATATGGAATGGTTCTGGAGCCAATCGCTGCAGTTCAGACTTTCCGGTACGGCCATCCGCACCCTGGCTCCGGAGAGCAACCTGATCTACCTGAGCGGTCACCTGCTCCTGCACCACGGCGGCGACGAGCTGCTGTGGTCGAATGACATCGCCGAGCTGCTTTTCCGCTTCAGCACCGGGTTGGACTGGAACATGATCCTGGATAAAGCCAAAGAATTCCGGCTGGTGCTGCCCCTGCAGCACGTGCTGAGGCGGCTTGCCAGGGAGTGGCATGCCCCCATTCCTGACTGGCTGCTGGAAGCGCTGGAAAGCACGCCGGTAAGCCAGGAAGAGCGCCGCGTGTTCAACAGCCTGTCTGGGGAGCGCCAGGCTGCGGGGGAGCACTTCCTGTCCGATATCAGGTATCTTGAAACCTGGGGAAAACGCTTCAGATATATCCTGCAGCTGGTTTTCCCTACCCGGAAATACATGCAGCACCGCTATAAAATACCCCACTCCTGGCTGGTTCCCCTGTACTACCCCTACCGCTGGTGGCTGGGCTTGCGCAGCATATTCCAGCCTCGGAAATAAAAAAAATCACCCCTCACAAGTTGACAAATCTGTGAGGATTCGGTAAACTTAGCCTTACATTATTGTTAGGTTAGGAAGGGCGGCAACCGAACCTCTCTTCCCTGGGGCGACAAGTTATTTCGATCCATCACCTGTTCGTGCATTGTGGCAGGATAGGTGATGCTGGATCGTAAAACCAAAACAAAATAATATTTGAATCCTGGAGGAGATGATGTCAAGCTTAATGCCTGAGTGGACTAAACCTCAATTGGTCGTGCTGGCGCGCGGCACACCTGAAGAAAGCGTGCTGGTGAACTGCAAGACCATGAATCCGAACCAGCCAGCCACCGGACCCAGCGATTTTGTGTATCAAGATACCTGTGCCCATGGAGAAGATTATCTGAACTGCTCCAACTGCCAGTCTCGAGGTTTCGGGGGCAGCTAGTACGCATGCATTGCAAGCCCGGTTGGTACTTGAATAGGCGCGGAGGGAGGCCAGGTCTCCCAGCCAATTTAATGTTCTCGATCAGCAGGAAATCACTGACGTGGTTCGATTTGCTGTGGCTGCCGGACGGCAGGAATTCCATTTCAGATCTAACCAATCGATAACCAGTGCCCCTGCTTCCAACTGAAACTTAAACCCTCTCGAAGGAACAGGATGGGTCCGGCTGTGCGGAAGGAAATTCCGAGGCTGCCTCTGGACGGCAGGCTCGACATTACGTACCGCTGCAACTACAGCTGTCGGCACTGCTGGCTGCGGCTGGCCCCAAATTCCCCCCGCCTGCGGGACGAGCTGGCTTTTGATGAGATCGTGCGCATCGTCGAAGAAGCGCGCCGTATGGGCTGCCAGTCCTGGGCTATCTCGGGCGGTGAGCCGATGCTGCGGCCTGATTTCGCCGAGGTTTTCGACTACATCACCCGCAGGTCGCTGTCCTACCGGCTGAACACCAACGGCAGCCTGGTCACCCCCGAAATTGCCCGTTTACTGACTCGCCGGGGGAAAAAGATGGTCGCCCTGTACGGTGCGACTGCTGAGATCCACGACCAGGTGACCCGCACGCCCGGCTCGTTCGAGGCTGCCATGCGTGGCTTCGCCTACCTGCGGGAAGCGGGTGCCGGCTTCATTGTCCAGATCATCCCCATGCGCCTCAACTACCACCAGTTCGACGAAATGATGCGATTGGCGCAGACCCTGAGCCCGACGGTGCGCGTGGGCGCCGCCTGGTTGTACCTGTCGGCTGAGCGCTCAGCCGGGCGCAACCGTCAGATCGCCAGCCAGAGGCTGGAACCAGCCGAGGTGCTTACCATCGATCCGCCCAATCCGGTGGCAGGTGTGCTGGGTAACGCCTGTAGCGGCCTGGAGGAGCAGGAGACCTATCCCTGCGGCGCGGCGTCAGGGGACGAGCGCCTGTTCGCAGCCTGTATCGCCGCGCGGCGTGATTTCCACATCGATCCCTACGGGCAGATGGGCTTCTGCTGCTTCATCAAAGAGCCAGCACTGCGCTTCGACCTGCGCCGCGGCTCATTCCATCAGGGTTGGGAGGAATTCATCCCCTCCCTGGAGGGCGTGGTGCGCGGCGGCCAGGAATACCAGGAGAACTGCGGCAGCTGCGACCTGCGGAGGGACTGCCGCTGGTGCGGGGTTTACGGCTACCTGGAACACGGCCGCTACTCCGCGAAAGTTGAATACCTGTGCCGGGTTGCCAGAGAAACCCGAGCTTTCAAGGGGGATTGGAGGCTGACCCACCTGCGCTACTACCAGATCGCCGGCATCACGATCCAGATATCGGCGGATTTTCCTATCACCGATCACACTTTCGCCCCCAAGTTCGAAGAATTCAGGGTGAAGGGCCCGGGAGAAGATAACATCTCCGTCCGCCTCTACTCTTGTGTCCCGTCCAGGTCAGAGCTCAGGTTGGGCAAACAGGTCTACCGCAGGCCTCCCTGGACCATCTACCGCCAGGGCAATTCGTGGGTTTACCTGGGGAGTTTAACGGATGCGGATGGCAGCGAGCCGGGCAGTGTGGCGATATTTAATGAAGACCACAGCCAGGGGAGCATCTACCGTGACCTTAACGTTTACGAAAGAGGCGGTCTGCAGGCGCTGACCCTGCTGCCTACCGATCAAATCCTGCTGGCGCGCGTGTTGGCTGAGCGCCAGGGCTGCTATCTGCATGCCTCGGGCATCGTCCTCGATGGCAAGGGATTTTTATTTGTCGGTCACTCGGAGGCCGGGAAGTCGACCATGCTGAAGATGCTCAGGGAGCACGGGGAGATCCTGTGCGACGACCGGGTCATCGTGCGGCGCTGGCTGGAGGGCTTCCGCATCCACGGCACCTGGAGCCATGGCGAGCTGCCCGATATCTCCCCCGCCAGCGCACCTCTAGCCGCGATCCTGTACCTGGAGAAGGCGCAGGCCAACCGGGCTATCCTTATGTCAGACCGGAAAGAATGCATCAGCCAGGTGCTGGCCCATGTGGTCAAGCCGCTGGCAACAGCCGACTGGTGGGAAAAAACAATGGACCTGGCGGAGGAAATCGCCGACCACGTCCCGACTTACCGCCTGCAGTTCGATAAAAGCGGAAAAGTTATCGATGTGCTGAAAGGATTGCCCTAGAATTCTCCCTGCACCTCTGGCTGCTCTTCGAAAGCAAAATTGGTATATCATAATGGTAATCCTAACTTTTAGACCTCACAGGTCAAAGAAGACCTGCGAGGTCCCAACCAGACAAAATTAATAATGGTAGAGCGGGAATTCGTCACCAGGAAGACCGTCGAAAATTCTGGCCTGTTTCACGACCGGCAGCCGGGTCTCAGCCACCTGGACATCGAGCTGACCGAGCGCTGCAACAACGCCTGCCTGCACTGCTACATCAACTTGCCGGAAGATGACAGGCAAGCAGCTCACCGCGAGCTGACAACGCTGCAGTGGAAGGAAGTCCTGGACCAGGCTGCAGAACTGGGCGCACTCTCGATTCGCTTTACCGGCGGCGAGCCGTTGCTGCGGCCTGATTTCGCAGAGCTTTATCTCCACGCCCGCCGCCTGGGGATGAAGGTCGTACTCTTTACCAATGGGCGCCTGATTACACCGCAGCTGGCGGACCTGTTTGCCAGGATTCCACCTTTAAAAAAGATCCAGATCAGCGTCTACGGCATGCACCCCGAGTCTTATGATGCCGTGACCTGTACACCCGGGGCTTATGAAGAGTTCCGGCATGGTATGGAGCTCCTGCAGGAGCGCCAAATCCCCTTCGTGGTCAAATCGGTCTTGCTGCCGCCAAACCGGGCCGAGATCGACGAGTTTGAAGCCTGGGCGGCTTCCATCCCGGGGATGGAATGGGAGCCGGCTTATGCTGCTTTCCTCGATCTGCGGGCACGCCGGGATTCACCGGCCAGGAACCGCCTGATCAGGAAACTGCGCATGTCACCGGAAGAGGGCGTGCAGCTGGCAGCCCGGCGGGAAGCGGCTTACCGCAAGGGCATGGCGCAGTTCAGCGCCGGTTTCATGCACCCGCAGGGTGATGTGCTGTTTACCTGCGGTGCGGGCGAGACAGGCTGCGTGGATGCCTACGGCGGCTACCAGATGTGTATGCTCCTGCGCCACCCGCAGATGGTCTATGATATAACGCACGGCAGTCTGCATGACGCCCTGCAGGATGACTTCTCTGTCTGGCGAGAGACGCGGGCTAGCCACCCGGAATACCTGCAGCGCTGCGCTCGCTGCTTCTTGAAAGGGCTGTGCGAGCAGTGCCCGGGCAAATCCTGGATGGAGCACGGCACGTTGGACACCCCGGTCGAATACCTGTGCCAGGTGGCGCATGCCCAGGCTCGCTACCTGGGGTTGATAACGGAGGGTGAAAAGGCCTGGGAGATCGAAAGCTGGCGGCAGCGCATCAAGCGGTTGGCTTCGAAAGGAGCGGCAGGTGGAAAGCCGGCTGGACAGCCGCCCACTCCTGCCTGTTGAGGTGACCTGTGAGCCGGCGAGTGAACATGGCACATGCTCTGCTTCACCTGGGGTCCTTTGTCCAATCCCTGGCTATCACGGTCATGCAACCGGACGACCTGGTGGAGTTCGGGCGCCAGACCTATTCTAAAAGCCAAAACGTGGATGCCTGGGCGGAAGATGCCCTGGTCGATGCGGGCTTTAACGCCGAGGAGCTGGAGCAGTTGAACGCCATACCTGAGAAGAAAGGGAATCTGCTCCTATTGGGCCTCGGCGGAGGACGGGAAGCCATCCCGCTGGCGCGCATGGGCTTTCGGGTGACGGGCGTCGATTACATTCCCGCGCTGGTGGAACGTGCCCAAGAGAACGCTGCCCACCGCGGGGTCACCATCGACGGCCTGGTGCAGGAGATATCTTTTTTGGACGTGCCCGCCGGTGCTTATGATGTCGTCTGGCTTTCCAGGGAGCTGTATTCCTGTGTGCCCACTCGCCTGCGCCGTGTGGGTATGGTGCGGAAAATTGCCGCAGCTCTAAGACCCGGCGGCCTGTTCTTATGCATGTTTCGCTGGAATCCCGAGCCGCAGCCGCACGGCAGGGGCGATGTCCTGCGGCGCCTGGCGGCAATTTGCACCCTGGGCAACCTGGCCTATGAAGCTGGCGACAGCCTGTGGCAAAATGTCGAGTTCCTGCATTCATTTTCTTCAGAGCATGCCATACGATCGGAGCTTGAAGAAGGCGGCCTGCGCATTGTGGAAATATCAACGCCTTCCAAGTGTGTGCGCGGCTGCGTTGTTTGCGAAAAGCCGGTTCAGGAAGAGAGGATAACGGAAATTATTACGGACATTAAGACCTCACAGGTCTAGGAAGACCTGTGAGGTCTGAGCCATGCGCTGTTTTCGAGATATAAAGAAGGAGAACTCAAGTTCATGATCATACGGAAAGATGCGGTATACGTTCCTTCGGAGGATATCGTGGCACGCGAGATCGAAGGTGAGATCATTATCGTCCCGCTCGCGGCTGGTATTGGCGACATGGAAGATGAGCTGTATGCACTCAACGAAACAGGCAAGGCCATCTGGAAGCTGTTGGACGGCAGGAAAAGCCTGGAAGGAGTTATCGCCACCCTGAGCCACGATTTTGAGGCCGAACCGGATGAAGTCGAAGGAGATGTGCTTGGCCTGGTGGAAGAGCTGCTGAAACGGAGGATGCTGGTTGAGGCTGAATCAGTACGATGAGGTGGTTGCGTTTATCCGCCCGAGGTCAGGCAACCTGGTGGGAATCCGGGTCGTTGCCAGGGGATTCCATTCGGCGCTCATCCAGGGCGATAACGGGTTGGTGTACCAGGACGCGATCATCCCCCGGGAAAACCTGCTGGGACGCGCGTCGCGCGCCGAACGGAATGGCCAGCACGCCTGGTCAGGCCTCGGACTTGAACGGTATATCATCGCCTGGTTGTCCGCCGCAGGTCTGCTGACCCATCTGCGCATTTCCCTGGCAGTCTTCTGGAGGCCGTTCTACCGGAGGTGCCGGTGAATGCGCTAACCTTTGTTTCCAGGGAATCCCTGCCCAAATCTGAATTTCTAAAAAAGCTGGGAGACCGGCGGCTGCCATTGTCTTTCGAGCTGGAAGTCACCGCACGCTGCAACAACGACTGCCGGCACTGCTACATCAACCTTCCAGCCGGCGACCTGCAGGCGCAGCAATCTGAGCTTTCGCTGGCTGAGATCAGGGACATTGCTGACCAGGCGGTGCAATCAGGTGCGATATGGTGCCTGGTCACCGGCGGCGAGCCCCTGCTGCGCAAGGACTTCGCCGACCTGTATATTTCACTTAAGAAAAAAGGTCTGCTGGTCTCGCTTTTCACCAATGCCTGTTTAGTCAATGAGAGCCACGTCGACCTTTTCAAGAAATACCCACCGCAGGATATCGAAGTGAGTGTCTACGGGGTCACAAAAGAGACGTACGAACGGGTGACTGGCCGGCCAGGCTCCTACGTCGCTTTCCGTCGAGGCCTGGCACTTCTGCTGGATAACGGCATCAAGGTGCGCCTGAAGGCCATGGCTCTGCGCTCCAACCTGCACGAGCTGGGGGACATTGCCGCCTTCTGCCGCCAGCATACAGCCGACTACTTCCGCTTCGACCCACTGCTGCACCTGCGGCACGACTTCGATCCCCGGCGCAATGCAGACATCATCAGCGAACGGCTGACACCAACCGAGATTGTAGAAATCGAACAGGGCGACGACGAGCGAGCCCGAGCGCTGCAGAAGGGCTGCGAAGCGTTAATTTTCCAGGATTTTATCGGGCAGCAGTGCGACCACCTGTTCCACTGCGGGGCCGGGAAAGCTAGCTTCGTCGTAAGCCCCAATGGCATATTTCGCCTGTGCGCTGATTTGTGGCATCCGGATTGTATATTTGACCTGCGCCAGGGCTGCCTTTCGCAGGCCTGGAACGAGCTGGTCCCGCGCGTGCGAGAATTGCGCTCCACCGACCCGCAATTCCTGGAGCGCTGCCGGAGCTGCCCGGTGGTCAACCTGTGCCTTTGGTGCCCGGCCCACGCGTACCTGGAATGCGGGCGGATGGACGGCTGGAGCGAATATTTCTGCCAGGTAGCCCACGCCCGCGCCCGGGCTATCCAGGACCACATGGGGAGAGCGTGATTCCGGGCTTGGAATTTTCAGCTCCGGTACGCCTGCTGCTGGCCTGCCTGAGTGAGGACCCTCAGCAATTCGAACAACTTTCTCTGACGGGGATACAGGCTGTCGATTGGCAGGAGCTCGTCACTCTTTCACAGGTGCAGGGCGTGGCGCCCCTTGTTTACCAGCGATTAACGCAACAACATTCCAGCGTATACGTACCATCGGCAGTTCTTGAAAAATTGCGGGAAGTTTACCTGGTCAATCTGAAACGGAACATGCGCCTGTACCGGGACCTCGAGCAGATCCTGGGCAGGCTGGCAGAGCGTCAAATCCCGGTGATTCCGCTGAAAGGCGTTTTCCTGGCCGAGAAGGTTTATGGGAATATCGGCCTGCGGCCGATGGTGGATGTGGACCTGCTCCTGCCGCGCCCGGAGCTGGCGAAAGCCCTGGAAGTGCTGGAGGCCCTGGGATACCGACCGAAATACCTATTCGATATAGAGCAAGAAAGCCGCACGCAGCACCACCTTCCGCAGCTTTATCGTCCTGGATCGGTGAAGCTGGAGATCCACTGGAGGCTGGCGCCTGCCAATTCCCCCTTCCACATCGACGTTGAGGAGCTCTGGGAACGATCGCAGCTTTCAAGGCTGGCGGGAGTGGAAATCCGCACCCTGGATCCTACAGACCTGCTGCTGTATCTGTGCCTGCATGCTGCGTATCTGGATGGTTTTTCCAGCAAGCTGCGCGCGTTTTGCGACATCGCCTGGGCGATGCGGGTCTACGATGAAGAATTGGACTGGCAGCGAATTGCGCGCGAGGCTGAAGGTTGGGGAGGGGAGCGCAGCACCTGGCTGGCACTGAGGATCACCGCACGCCTGTTGGACATCCGGCTGCTGGAGAAAGCAGGAGCAGGCCTCCAGCCGGCAGGATACGACCCTGTGCTGGAAAACTGGGCGTGTGAGCAGATTCTGGCACCCTCGGAAATTGGACCCAAACTGGCCGCCGCCTGGGCGCCGCAGCCCTGGTTGCACAGATTAAAACATATCTTCCTCAGTCTCTTCCCCCCGGCCTGGGAGATGCGCCAAAAATACCCTCTATGGGTGCACGGATTCAGCTGGCCTCTGGCTTATCTGAGACACTTGAGAATCATCTTACAATATAATTGGAGCACGTTTTGGCGGTTGATGCGTGGAGACGAGCTGGTGCGCATTTCGGTTGACCAGCGCAGCCGAATTAACCGGCTGATGGCCTGGCAGGAGGGGAAAGCTGAGCTGGATCCTTAAATAAAAAAAGTCTCTTGGCAATGACCTACTCTCCCAGAGGGTCGCCCCCCAAGTACCATCGGCGCTGACGGGCTTAACGACCGGGTTCGGTATGTTACCGGGTGTACCTCCGTCGCTCCAATCACCAAGAGACAATTTTACGATGTAAATGAATAGTGATAAGGCACTCAGTCAATCAGGTTTATAACCTGGTTACCTGAGTAACAAATTGACTGGTTGACTTTTTTTGAGAAATTCCGAGTTCTCCGCACCACAGGTTAAGCCCTCGACCATTAGTACGGCTTAGCTGAACGCATTGCTGCGCTTACACCTGCCGCCTATCAAGCAGGTAGTCTTCCTGCGGTCTTACTCCATAAAGGATGAGGGACCTCATCTTGAGGCAAGTTTCCCACTTAGATGCTTTCAGCGGTTATCTTTGCCGGACCTAGCTACCCAGCGATGCCGTTGGCACGACAACTGGCACACTAGCGGTCCGTCCACCCCGGTCCTCTCGTACTAGGGGCAGATCCTCTCAAGTCCCTTGCGCCCACAGCGGATAGAGACCGACCTGTCTCACGACGGTCTGAACCCAGCTCGCGTACCGCTTTAACGGGC
>Ga0154795_1121_pt1 | contig 96477 bp, 79 predicted proteins | sample Rifle2008BG16ft_FD_105803 | JGI IMG/M metagenome (GOLD analysis project Ga0154795, IMG submission 105803) | Chloroflexi bacterium RBG_16_54_18 | reverse complement strand
CGACTTCCCTCAGCCGATTGGAAGGATGGAAGCATTCGTAGCAGGCGGCGGCACATCGACCATGCCGTGGACATTCGAAGGTAGGCTGAGGACTTTGTGGAATAAGACCCTGCGCTGGCCAGGTCACTTCAAAGAATGGCAGAGTTATATGAAAGCCGGGCTGCTGGAAACAGAACCGGTGGAAGTGAATGGCAAGCTGGTATCGCCACGCGAAGTCCTGCATACACTGCTTGATCCCAAACTGCGCGCCAGACCCGGAGAACCAGACCTCGTGATTGTGCGCGTGCTGGCGAAAGGGCGGAAAGATGGGACTGCTGCGCAGGCAGTTGTGGAGTTAATCGATTATTTTGACGAATCGACCGCCTTCACCGCCATGGAGCGCACCACCGGGTGGGATGCTTCCATCAAGGCAATCATGAATGCCCAGGGAATTACGCCGAAGGGCGTCAAGCCAGCCGAAATCGCTGTTCCTGGACCGTTATACGCACAAGAGCTGCTCAAGAGAGGCTTTAATTTAACGGAGTCCGTTTCAGCCCTGGGATAGAATGTAATTAATATCCTCGGCGTAAGCGGCGCTCTCCTGGTCTGCTGGGAGCAGCTGGATTTTGGTCGGTGAATCCACACCCAACCCCAGCTCGACCGCCCTGGCAATCTGCTCCTGCTCGAAAATCTTGCCTTTTGCTACCTCGGTCTGGCAGCCGTGGTAGCGCAGCAATGCCACCCCCACGGCGTCGATGGCGATCCGGTCGGTTCCAGCCAGGATTACCTGGGAAGATACTTTCTGACCATTGTCCGGACCTCCCGAGATGAATGCTTCGACGCCGTCCAGGACGATCAGGTTCGGAGTGTATGCGGTGTTGATCTCGGCAATCATGCGCCGCTGGTGTCGAGAGGTATGAAGCTCGTTCATAAAATCGTAATTATGCGAGGGGATTTTTTTCGCAACCATACCGACGGAATTCTTCAGTGACAGGGTAAATTGACCGCCATAACGGTGTGTCTTCAGGCAGCAGGTCTGCACCAGTGATCCAGCCTCCAGGCAGGGACTAGCGAAGGGAAAGCCGCTTTTCCAGTGGCTGTCCACCGGTGTAAACATCACCCAATCTTCTTGAGTCAGGTCATCAAGAATCACGAGGTCGAAGCCGAGTTTTTCTGCCAGGTCGAATATTCCCAAATCTCCCATGACCTGGTGGGTGTCTCCCATCCCACTGCGATCCCCAACAGTAATTTTTACGGCACCCATTTCTTTCAATTTGAGCACTAAAGCAGTCAACACATCCGGATGTGTTGATCCAGGAGTGGGATCCGCACTGTTGAAATTGGGCTTGATGAAGACATTCTTTCCAGCCACGGGATTGGTTTTCAATAAATCGATCGCCTTATGCACACCTTCTGTCCGGTTACCTGTCTTCACGAAGGCCACCTTCGAATAACCGGTCTCAGTTGATGTAGGCGTGGTGGTATATTGAACCGGCGCACTTTCTGCAGGGAGGGTCGATGTAAGCTCATTTTGTAGTTTTGCAGCGGAAGTCGCCGGGAGGGTCGCGCCAGTTGGGGCTGTCGATGTGGAAGAGGCGCTCGTTAGATCAAGCCCCGCCTTAGAGCAGGCTTCCAGAAAAGATGAAAGTGCAGCCAGCCCTCCCAGGGTCCCAGCCATGCGCAGCAGCTGCCTGCGGTTTATTGAATTACTAGTGTTTGGAGTTCTCATCAGTAAAATCCTCGTTTCTCATTCCTAATCACCGATAACAATTACTTTACTCTTCCATGATTATCTCAGAAACACTCGTTCTGGATCTACCAGGTCGCGCAAAATGTGCAGCTCTTCGCTCGAAGGGGTAGGCGTCTGTGTGGCACTCTGGATATCCAGCCTGAAGCTGGTGTTCCTGGCAACATCACGTGCGGTTAAACCGGGGTGGTAGCTGGCGAGGAAAAGACGTTTCGTTTCAGGGTGAAAGCGAAGCACACCCATTGTCGTCACAACCACGCTCGGACCACCGCGCACCAGGCCTGATTTCATACGGCTGTTATCTCCACGCAGCCAGCCGGGGCTGGTGATATAGTCTACGCGCTGTGGAAAGCGGCGGCGCTCATGACGGGCAATGATCACGGTGCGTTTGGCCAGGCAGGCGATATCACAGGCGCCGCCGCTGCCGGAAAAACGCACTTTGGGCTGCCCGGGATACGGCCCGATGGAGGTGCTGTTGATGTTCCCGAAGCGATCGATTTGAGCCCCGCTCAGGAACCCGACATCCACTTTTCCAGCCTGGAGCATGTAATCAAAGACTTCGAATAACCCAGCAGCCAGGGCGGCTCCGTGCAGGGCGCGCGGATCGCCCACCGACATTGGTAAGTGGGCAAGCTGGCTAGCGATCGTGCCAGCCTCGAATATGATGCAGCAATCCGGTGCATGGGTGTGCTGGGCCAGCATGGCACCCAGCATCGGCAATCCGGTGCCAGCAAAGACCACCTCTCCGTCCTGGATTTCCCTGGCCGCAGCCACGGTCATTAATTCAGTGAGCGAGTAGTGAGATTCAGTCATAATTATCAGATCCTGCGTTTCAGATCGGCCCGGTACCCGAATTCCAGATCAGCTTTCAATGATTCCAATCTCTCCGGTCCTCCAATGGCTTCCAAGTATGCAGCATGGTTTTGGGGTTCGAGGACGTATTTATGCAGGTATTCCTGGAACATGTGGTCATCGCCTGCACTGTCGTGATAAGTCTTGAGCTGGATTGGATCGTAATCGTAACAGTGATACACCGCGTAAGGGTGCGCCCCAAAAGGCACGTAGCACAGGTAGTGGACAACGAAGGGTGGTAATGCGTTCCGTTCGGGTTCCTGGCGCAGTGCCTGCTCATCGACAATCTCTTCGGCAGTCACGATCACGACATCAGCTGCCAGAGCCTGCTGAATATCTGCAAAGGTCTGGCCTTCAATACGCACAGTGCCGTTAATGGAAGCCTTCTGGACGTGGATGACTGCGAATTCGGTATGGATTGCCGGAACGAGTACAACTTTATCCGCAGGATCAAAGGGTGAGCGCATGACATGCGCCTTCTTGGGGGAAGTGCGCGGGTCCTTCCGGCGCTGTTCGTCGCTCAGAGCCTGCTTCTTCAGCACATCGCTGCCCAATAAGCTGCGGGTAGGTAGGAACGGCAAACCCATTGCGCCGGCTGTGAAGCGCGCCACCATCGAGAAGTTGCTGTAGTCTTCCCATTCGATCAGACCGCGCTGCACAGCCAGCCGCCAGCGCGTTCCGACCGTATTGAAGGCTTCGTCGGCCCCGTATGCCAGCTCGACCCGCTTGACGCAGCCTGCCCCGATCAGGATATCCCAATCTCCACCCGGTGAATGGCCAAACAAGTACAGGTCGCGCCTACCCTGCCTGATGAGCTCGTACACAAATGCCATTGGATGACGTTGGGTGGTAAATCCACCAAATGAGATCGTGGCACCGTCGGGTATCAAGGCTGCAGCTTGGGTAAGCTCAATCAATTTTGAAGTCATCAGCCCGCTCCTCGAAGAATCGTGATTGAGTGAAAGATCGAACTTTGAAAGGAGATTCTTTTGTGCGATGGTTCACGAATATTGTATATCATTTTTAGGAACGGGAGCAGTAGAGAGAGCCGAAATTTGCAGCTGTACCGTGGCGTTACTTTTAAAAATTGGATTGGATATGCCACAGGTTGGCGATTGGCTGGTTTGAAAGTACAATCAAACCCGGTAACTTTGTTTACCAAACGGTCACAATTTGCGATGAAGCCAGCCTGTACTTTTTGTTCGCTAAGCCTTTTTATCCAAAACCGGAGATATGATGGAAGATCCCAAGATCATCATCAAAGAAAAATACGAGCGCAGTGGATGGCCTGCAATCAGGCGACCTGAGTTGAAGCCGCCGGATGGCTGGAGCTTATCCTTGATCACTGCCGTAAATCGCGTTCGGAACCATGTACTTTCGCCAGATGGCAGGCAGGTGGCCTTCATCTGGGACCGCGAAGATTTATCGGACCTGTACTGCATGTCATCATCCGGTGGCTGGCCTGCACGCCTGACGAACGAGCGAGACCTGGTGCCTTCCTGGGATGACGAGCTGCCGCGCTGGTCACCTGATGGGAAGCGGCTGGCAATTACGCAAGGCGGGCATGTACACGTTGTGGATTCCGATACCGGTTTGATGCGAAAAATCTCTGATTTCACCACGCAGGCTTCATTACCCATCTGGATGCCAGACAGCACGGGACTGGTGATATCCATAGAACGCCACGAAACCAGCCAGCTGGTTCTGAGCGACCTGCACGGAAGCTGGCCGCGCGCCCTGGCAGACCAGACCGATGGGGATGCCGGTGACGCCCAGCCTTCCCCGGATGGCAAGCAGATCGCGTTTGTGTTCCGGCCGTTCGACGACTTTAACCGCACGGATATCCGCATTCTCAACCTGGAAGATGGGTCGATCCGCTCGATCACGAAAACCCCGAAACTTTTCAGCCACACACCGCGCTGGCACCCGGCTGTCGCCGGTCAAGAACAAGAGCAGGCAACCCTGGCATTTCTTTCACAGAAAAGCGGTTATTACGAAATCTGGCTGACTCACCGAGACGGCGCCGAGCTGCAGCAGCTGACCCATTTTGGTATGGATGCCAGCTGGATCAGCTGGTCGCCGGACGGAACTCATCTGGCGTGCATCGTGAACCGCCAGGGTGCCTTCGAGTTGGCGCTGGTTGACGCGGCGACGGGGCAAGCCAGCATCCTGGCTGGCGGAAGCGGTGTGTATTCCAACCCTAACTGGTCGCCCAGAGGAGATTTTCTAACCGTCGAATATGAGAGCCCAACCCAGCCGCCCGACTTGTACCGCCTCAACCTGAAAACGAAGCGCATCAAACAGCTAACCTTCTCCAACCCCCCAGCCCTGGCAGGATTACCATTGGTAACCCCGCATCAGATCAGCTACAAGAGTTACGATGGGCTGGAGATCCCTGCCTTTCTCTACCAGCCTGCCAGGCCCAACGGGGCGGCTGTGCTGCACCCGCACGGCGGGCCATCTGACCAGTACGGCTTTGGCTGGGATATTTTCGCCCAGTACCTGGTGGCTAAAGGATACACCTTCCTGGCGCCCAACTACCGCGGCAGCACCGGTTACGGTTTGGAATTTGAGCATGCGAATTACAATGACTGGGGGAAAGGCGACCTGCAGGACTGCCTGCATGGGGCGCGCATCCTGGGCGGTTTGAAGGGCATCGATCCCGGGCGGATTGCTATCTATGGAGGCAGCTACGGCGGTTATATGGCCATCTGTGCCCTGGCCCGCGATCCGGAGTACCTGTTTGCTTGCGGGGTCAGCAAGTACGGCGATTCCAACCTGGTCAGCTCGTGGGCGCAGTGCAGCCGGCGCTTACGGGTGTACACCGAAGTCTTCCTGGGGCATCCTGCGCACAACCGCCAGGTCTACCTGGACGGCTCGCCCATCTACCAGGTGGAAAACGTCCGCAAACCGATGCTGATCCTGCACGGACTGCTGGATGACATCGTTCCGCCGCAGTCTTCGGAAGAATGGGTAGAGGCGTTGAAGCGCCACGGTAAAACCTTCGAGTACAAGACCTACCGCGACGAACCGCACGGGTTCATGCGCCGGACGAACCTGCAAGATGCGCTGAAACGCATTGAGCGCTTCCTGGACTGGTATTTGCTTCCGAAATGATAGTGTTGATTAAAACCCTTACAGGTCTCGAAGACCTGTGAGGTTTCAGCAATCCTGTTGGCTTCAGAATTGGAAAGGATTCATCCGATGAGCGAATTTTTCGAATACCAAAATCTGACCTGGCCGGAGATCGTCGGACTTCCGCGTGATACACCCCTGGTAATCCCGCTGGGCGGAGGATACGACTTAAGCCGGTTGGCGGAAGCGCTGGGAAATCCGAAGCGCATCAGCCTGCTGCCGGCGATCCCCTTTGGCTGGCAAAGCAGCGGTCTGCCTGTTCCGGTCCAGATCCTGTCAGCATTCCTGGGGAACCTGTTGGAATCTCTGCGGGAAGACGGTTTTACTCGAGTCTATGCCCTGATACCGCAGGGGTTGGGGCTCAACCTCGGTTCGCAGTGCGTGGCGCAGCCGGTTGCCGGACGCCTGACCCCCCCGCCAGTTCTGCCCGGCGACGATCAGCGCGAAAAAGTGCTCTTATTTCCCATCGGCCACACCGAGCAGCATGCCTTTCACCTGCCGATGAACACCGACACCCTGATCATCGAAGCGATCGCTCGGGGGGCAGCTGAATCAATACCCGCCCGTGCCTTCGCCCTGCCAGCCATGCCGTACGGGGTCAGCATGCACCGGACTGCCTTTGGCGGGACGCTGAATGCCGGCGGGCGGGCCTTCGAGGATTTCTGGCTGGCAATCCTGGATACTCTCACGATGCGCGCCTTCACCCGCTTCTACCTACTGAGTGGTCACGGCGGGAACTGCTCGTACTTGACCAACGTGGTCAAATACGCCGGGGAGCAGCACTTAGGTACCTTCATCGCCACGGCCTGGCTGTACCTGACCAGCCCGCAGGGACTCGAGATCTTGCAAGCTCACCGCCAATCGGGAATTGGTGGGATGGGGCATGCCTGCGAGCTGGAGACTTCGCTCATCATGCACCTGCGGCCTGATCTGGTGCACATGGAACGGGCGGTCGACGAGACAGAATTTATCTCCACGCCCTCCTACTATATGGATTGGGTGGAAGGAGGTGCACTGGTGGCCAATCCACCCTGGGAAGACGACACCCGAACAGGCGCCTATGGTGCGGGGAGCCTGGGCAGCGCCGAGAAGGGAAGGATCTGGCTGCAGGCAGCGATAATAGAAAAAGCGGCCCATGTCGATGAAATTCATGAACAATATTCACGCCGGATCGCAAGGCGCCGTGAGCTTACCGCCCTCAAGCCTTGAAGGGCACCCTTAGCGTTATAATTATTCAACTGCATCACCAATGTTACGGAGGAGAGTCAAATGACACGAGAAGACGAGCTGCGCGATGCCCTGGACCGCTTTGCCGAAGAACTTTACCGCTACGACAGCAACCCCAGCACCTGGCTGGCCTGGCTGGTTTCTCTATTGGAGAAGCTTCAGCAGGATGCCACCGAAGTCAATCCGATGAACTCAACTTTATATTTAGAAATGATCACCAGACTGGGTGGAGTAATACGCAGCCGGCTGAATACGGGGGGTTGGTGAGGTATTAGTTATTGGTCGATAGCCATTTACCAACTCAATAAAACTGGTTGAAAAAACAATTCGCACCTGTATTCACTAATAGATATATTTAATTCTGAAACACAAGCTGATCACCGCATCATTTCATGATCGGAGTTTTCTCCATTCCGTCTACATAAATAGCTCACTGCAGGATGAGAAGGGCGACCGGCAGTACCAACTCCACCCAGGCGGCGTACATTTCTGCGGAGGGGTGTAATTCATCCTCCACAAGGTTTGCGGGCTGCTGCCCGACCTGGCGTGAAAGCGGGGTGATGTCGATATGATACACGCCGGCTTCGTTGGATAAACGACGGTTGATCCAGTTGAATTCGTCGATTTCTCGGGAAATTCTGAGGCGGTCGAAACCGGCCGCGAATGGAGTATCCCCCCAATCCGGGATCGAGAGCACGATGACCCTATTTGGATCGCCACCTGTGTATTCGATAGCTTTCTTCAGCAGCAGCTCGAAATCCTGGTGGAATTCTTCAATGTCCAATCCCTGGAACTGGTTATTGACCCCGATCAACAGGGTGACGAGGTCAAAATTCCCCTCGTACGGGAAGCTGGAGATGGCCGCCAGCAGGTCACCCGTGGTCCAACCGTTATGGGCAAGGAAACCCGGGACGTAAACCTGTAGACCGTGTTTACGAAGAGCAGCGGCCAGCTGGTTGGGCCAGCGCTCATCTCCAACAACACCTGTGCCAATGGTATACGAGTCACCCAAGGCAAGAATACGAATTGGATGGATTTGATCTTCGTACGGCATACTCGGACTCATTGTATCGACTCATGAAATGAATAAAAAAAAATTCTGGTGTATTTATAACCTCTCCGAAGCATGTGATATTCCGATTTGATCTTAAATTTTGACACAGGAGGAGTAAAAGATCAATGCTGGTTGGTGACTGGTTACGGATGCGGATGAGGCTATAATTAGACTTGTAGAATACCCTGCCAGGAGGTTTTTTTATGAAATCACTGCTGGATAAACTTGACCTGCGCGAGGTCAACACGGGAGCGTGCTTCGGGTACGACGGCTGGATCACCGAATCGGAGAGCAAAGAGCTGGTCTCATACAATCCAACAACCGGAGAGCCGATAGCATCGATCCTGCAGGCCACTCCGGCGGCTTACGAAATCGTGGCTGCAGCTGCCCAGGCTGCCTTCCTGAAATGGAGAGAGGTTCCAGCACCGAAACGCGGGCTGGTCATCCGGGACCTGGCGAGCGAGCTGAGACGCTACCAGGAGCCGCTTGGTGAACTGGTATCACTGGAGATGGGTAAGATCCGGGCAGAGGGCCAAGGGGAAGTGCAGGAGATGATTGACATCTGCGATTTCTCGGTCGGGCTCTCGCGCCAGCTCTATGGGCTGAGCATGCATTCCGAGCGCCCTGGACACCGCATGTACGAGCAGTGGCACCCGCTGGGCGTGGTGGGCGTGATCACCGCCTTCAATTTCCCGGTGGCGGTATGGTCCTGGAACGCAGCCATCGCCGTAGTATGCGGGGATCCTGTGCTGTGGAAACCCTCCTCGCTGACACCGTTATGCGCAGTCGCCATACAGCATATCACCAACCGGGTGATGGTCGATCATGGCTTGAGCGGGATATTCAACCTGGTGATCGGCTCAGGACGCGAGGTGGGGGACTTGCTGCTCAATGACCGGCGTGTTCCATTAGTCTCTTTTACCGGATCGACCAAAATCGGAAAACATGTTTCTACCGTTGTCGCCAGTCGCTTTGGGCGCACCATCCTGGAGCTGGGCGGCAACAATGCGATCATCGTCGCTGAGGACGCGGACCTCGACCTGGCCACGCGCGCCATACTTTTCGGGGCAGTGGGCACAGCCGGGCAGCGCTGCACCACCACGCGCCGTATCATCGTTAACAGGCAGGTTTCCAACCTGCTATCGCAGCGCCTGGTCGAGGCCTACCGACAGGTGCGGTTGGGCGACCCACTCGACGAACAGACCTTGATGGGTCCGCTTGTGGAAGGTGGGGCAGTCGAAGAGATGATGGATGCCCTGGAAAGTGCCCAGGCGCAGGGTGGCGAGCTTCTGGTTGGAGGAAAGATGCGCCCGGACCTGGGAGCCAACTTCGTCGAGCCGGCCATCGTGAAAATGCCCACCCAGACCGAGATCGTGAAAGAGGAGACCTTCGCGCCGATTCTGTACTTGCTGGAATACCAGGGTATCCAGGAGGCTATCGCTATCCACAACGATGTGCCACAGGGCCTGTCCAGCGCCATCTTCACTAAGAATCTGCAGTACGAAGAAGCCTTCCTTTCGACTCAGGGATCAGACTGCGGGATCGCAAACGTTAACATCGGCACTTCTGGAGCCGAAATTGGCGGTGCGTTCGGAGGGGAGAAGGAGACCGGCGGCGGTCGGGAGTCAGGATCGGATGCCTGGAAAGCTTATATGCGCCGGCAAACAAACACCATCAATTATTCCCCTGACCTACCGCTGGCTCAAGGGATCAAATTCGGCGAATAATGACTGAAACAAGAATTGAAATAAGGAGAAATAATGAGTCCACAAGTGAAAAAGGTCATTAATGCTGACGACTTGTACAAATTCCAGGTTATCAACGGGTTGCGGATATCACCGGATGGAAAATTTCTTGTATACCAGCAATCCAGGGTGGATCCGAAAACCGAAAAGAAGCATTCAAATTTGTGGGTGATAGGGACCGAAAGGGGCAGTGCACGCCAGTTCACATTCGGCAACCAGAGCGATACTCTGCCGCGCTGGTCTCCAGACAACAGCCAGATTGCGTTCCTGTCCAACCGTGAGAACAAAGACAAGCCGCCTCAAATTTTTTTGATCTCGATACACGGTGGTGAAGCGCAGCGCCTGACTAAAATAGAAGGCGTGATCAGCGATTTTACCTGGTCTCCAGACGGCAGACGCCTGGTCTGTAGCCTGCAAAAAACCGACCCGGAGGGATTAGAGCGGGAAAAGGATGAACAGAAAAAGAAGCTTGGTGTTGTCTCACGGATCTACGACCGTGTTTTTTATAAGCTGGACGGGAGCGGGTATTTGCCCAGGGAACGCACACACATCTGGGTGGTAGATGCTCGCAGCGGGAAGGGTAAGCAGCTGACTGATCATGCGGTGTATGATGAGCAGTATCCCACCTGGTCACCCGATGGAAAATGGATCGCGTTCACTTCCAACCGCAGCCAGGAGCCGGATTTCAACCCGGATGAAATCGATTTATTCCTCGTCCCGGCTGGGGGAGGGGATTTTAAAAAGGTACAGGCGCCCGTAGGTGAGAAGACCCAGCCAAGTTTCTCACCAGATGGCAGGTTGATTGCCTATTATGGAATGGAAGGCAAAGAGCTGTGGTACAAGAACAACAGCTTATGGGTGGCGGCATTGGACGGTAGCAGCCCGGCGCGCAACCTGACGGAAGCTTACGATTTGCACGTCTCCCCCTGGACGATTAATGACATTGGACAGCCGGAATTGATGCCGCCGACCTGGACAAAGGACGGCCAACGACTGCTCTTCCCGGTAACTTATCATGGGAGCTCGGTGCTCATGTCGGTGGCGGTGGATGGCAGCTCACTGCAAACCGAGATTGGTGAGGGGGGAGTGGTGGGGAGTTTCGAACTCGATAAGGATCAAAAATGGATGGCATATCTTTACGGTGATGCCAGCGATCCCTGCCAGGTTTTCATTCAGGATTGGAAATCGAAATCCGTTAGAAAACTCACCCAGGTGAATGCGGAGGTACTGCGAAATGTTGACCTGGGAAGCCTCGAGACTGTCTGGATCAAAGGACCGGCGGGGAATGACTTGCAAGGCTGGATTCTCAAGCCCCCTGGTTTTGACGCTAACAAGAAATATCCATCCATATTTGAAATTCACGGCGGCCCACTGACTCAATACGGCTTTCTATTTATGCACGAATTTTATTATCTGGCTGCCCAGGGATATGTGGTGCATTTCACCAACCCGCGCGGCGGCCGCGGTTACGGAGAAGCGCATGCCAGAGCCATCTGGGGAGACTGGGGGAATGCGGATTATGCCGACCTGATGGCATGGACAGATTATGTATCTGAGCAGCCTTACATCGATCAAAAACGAATGGGTGTCACCGGGGGCAGCTACGGAGGTTATATGACCCTGTGGATCATCGGCCATACCCAGCGGTTTAAAGTCGCTGTCACTCAGCGCTGTGTGAGCAATATGGTCAGCATGTGGGGATCCAGCGATCTGAACTGGAGTTTTCAAGTTGAGCTTCAGGCCGGACCGCCTTTCGAAGATTTGCAGAAATATTGGGATATGTCCCCGATGAAATATATCGGCAACGCGCGTACACCAACCCTGGTTAGCCACAGCGAAGGAGACCTGCGCTGCCCGATTGAACAGGGCGAACAGGCTTTTGTAGCGCTTAAGCGGTTGGGAGTAGACACCGAAATGGTGCGCTTTCCGGATGAATTTCACGGTCTGTCTCGCACCGGCAGAACAGACCGCAAGATCGCACGACTGAACCACTTCGTACGCTGGTTTGATAAATACTTGAAGGTATAAATCCTTCTGGCGATGGGATTATAATTACCTTCTTGCATTGAAATCCCAATAAAGCAGGAAATAGACCTCACAGGTCTCCGAGACCTGTGAGGTCTGGGAAAAGCAAAACGAATCGTCATCCTGAACGCAATGAAAGATCTAGCTTCACTAAGTTCAAGATGGCAGATCAAATAAGGAGCTTAGGATGAAGATTATGCGATTTTTGGAAGGTTTTCTCTTGGGAGCAGTTCTCGGAGCCTTCCTATCTATTCTGTTGACCCCGGAATCTGGGGAAGAACTGCGCGGTCGGATAAAATCTGAAGCTGGGCGCATTCAGGGTGAAATTAAATCTGCAGCCAGCGAGCGACGAGCTGAATTAGAGCAGCAGCTTTCTTCGCTGCGCACTCCCCCGAAGACTATTTGAGAGGATTCACGTCCCAATAAATAAGTGGACGAGCCGTCTTTAGAACTGATCAAAGACGGCTCTTTAGTATTGTTTCCGGTGTAATTTTATTTTCTAATCGGCGCTTACTTTAACCAACCGGTCAGGCGGTCCTTTTCAAACTGGCGCTTCTCTTCCAGAAGTTTTGGCGAAGCATCGGTCAGAAGCACCTGGGGTTCGGGTATTGCCAGGAAGTGTCCCTCAATTTTCGCTGCATTCTGGCTGTCGATTTCCAGGAAACAGCCGCCAATTCCTTCGAAGATTGCGGCCGGTTGATTTCCCGCCAGGGTTTCTAGAATACGCTGTGCCACGACCTTGCCCTGCCCCTCGGCAAACACACCGGCCTTGGGCAGCGGCTTACCATTGGCCATTTTCACCAGGTTCACATCACCGATGGCAAAGACACCCGGGTATCTGGTCTCGAGGGTTTGGGTGTCCACCGGCACCCAATCACCGCCTTCCGTTAATCCACAACTACGAACGACCTCAGGTGCTCTGTGAGGCGCAATACCCAATAACAGGTCGAAATCCAGGTGTGTCCCATTTGAGAAGACTACCTTATTCGCTTCTACATTCACTGCAGTATGGCTGGCAAGGAATTTGATCCCGGCATCGGCCAGACGGTCTTCAATGACACTGCAGCCGGCGCTGCCCAGGATCGGCAGGGACATCGGTAGGGGTGTAAATACGGTCAATTCAGCGTTAACCTGGCGATTTCGCAGTTGTTCGTTTACTAGGAGTGCAATTTCATATGGCGCAGGTGGACATTGGTAGGGATTTCCGAAGATGCCGACCACAATTTTTCCACCTTGGAACTGGCGCAGCGCCTGCGCCGCCCGTGGCAGGCTGCGCCGGTCATACACGCTGAGTGCATGCTCCTTTAATCCCCCGATGAGCTCTGGAGCCAGCTCAACTCCTAATGCAATCACCAGGAAATCACCTTCGAACTGCTCGCCATTGGCTTCCACTACCTTCCTTTGAGGCTCGATGGAAGTGATCCTGCCGTGGACGCGCCGGATACCTTTCTTCTCCAGGTTGGACCTGCGCCCATTCCCTGGCTCTGGATCGATCCCCAGCAGAGTCCATGTTTTACGAAAACCTACTGTGAAAACTTCCTCCTGGTCAAAGAGAATGACTTCAAGATCAGGTGTTTTGGCACCTATTAACTTATGAGCAGCGGCTAATCCGCCGAACCCCCCTCCAAGAACCAACACACGAGCCACATTTTCCTCCCGAATTTTGTTTTCTATTGAATTGTAAAGTGGTAAATTGCTTTCTGCCTGGTGAAACGAGTCGTCCCGGAAACTACCAGGACTGCGTACTCTGATTGTCCAATGAGATTTACAGGAATATCGGCATGGTTCTGCGTGTCGAGCTTGATGTGTTCTATCCGGGTCTCGTTACCAACCAGGATGAGAGAAACCCGGAGATCCTGAGGCAGGAGATTATTAATGCGCACGAAGCCATCAGCCCGCCAACCACCGTCATCTTTTTCATAATCAGAGAAGTAATCTATTTCCGGAATGGCTATGTCATCTACCAGGAACCCTTCGGCGTAGACCGCTGCATCCGTGATGTATTCGAAGCGCAGCCAGACCTGCTTTCCGGCATACCGGGAGATATCCACCACTTCTTTTATCCAGGACGGATGGCCATCCGGACCTGTGTTACTCCCGCTCAATCCAGTATATCCCCATCCCTGGTTGTTTCCAGTAGGGTCGGATGCCGTTCCAGATGGTGTGGTCAGTATTTGCCAGTTTTCGCCATCCAGAGAAGCCATCAAATAGACATAATCGTAATCTTGCTCCACATCGAACCAGGTCCAATAGGAAAAAGTCAGTGGGCTTGTGTTGTTGGAAAAATCGAACTTTTGGGTGAGGGTCATCGCCGATTCATCGCCGTGATTTGAGTAAAAGGCGAAATCTCCTGAATGAGCACCCTGGGGCAGGACATTAACCTGGGTTGAGCCCTCGAATGATATTAAATTGTCTCCCTGGCAATCGATGCGAATATAATCGACACCGTATTGAGACACCTCCCGCACGTTGGCGACTGAGGGACATACATCAATATACTCTGTCGGGTCTGCTTTGGGCGCATCCACGTAGTTGGAGTAATAATAGCGACCGTCAGACACATCCTTATCCTGTAAGAAATTCGCCATAACCCAATCTGCAAACATATCATCCGCTGTGATTTGTGCGCCAGTCTGGTGATCTGTTATTCTCAAATCCTCGAGAACTGCATCCACGCTGGACATCCCGTTGGCTGGACTGGCAACCAGCTCTTGTGAGGCGGTTTCTCCAAATCGGTCGAGGAAATATGCCAGGAATAGGAAAGCAGCTCCATAATGGGGTAGACGATTGTCCTCATTATTCGACCAATAATTGAGCTGTAGGTCAGGATCAAGGACATACGAAAAATCAGCTCCTCCGACATCATACCCGTTCACAAAAGCCGCCAGGTTGGCGAAGCCTTCGTTCAACCAGGTCTCCTCGTTTCGGTCAAGAAACCAGTGGATCATATGCTGGTGCTCATGAGCCAGCACACTGTATGCGAATGGTTCTGCCAGCCCCAGTCTGGCGGCGTTCAGGTAGAACATCTCACGAGTATTCGAATATGGGTGCACCAGGGGAAGGTATTCATCGTATGGATAGTATTGAGCTGCTACTCGACTTCCCAGGTCTTTTGCATATAGAATGAATATGCGTGGGTCGGCATCGACTCCCGGTGACCATTCACTCCCGAAAAAATTATGGTTTGTCGGGTAGATCTTGTTTTCGAAGGTTTCCATAAGTGATTTAATGGAATCCGGGCTATAGCGCACATCATCCTCCACCCAGAAATATGCATGGTCGGTAATGTAACGAAGGGTGGCCTCGATTTGCTTACTCTGGTTGCCATCGGAGTCCAGGACCCAAAATTTTTCCCTGTCTTCCAGAGAATAAAGCCGAATAGGGGAATCAAGCTGTGTGGGGATTTCTACTTCCCCGTTCAACCTCTTTGCCAGTCCAATGGGATCGTTCATCGGAACAATCGTATTATTGAAGGTCGAGATAGTATCCTGGGATATGGCAGTTTGTGCCAGGCCATCAATCGGAGGAAGCGTAGGAGTTGGAACTATTGTGGATTTAATCAAAGCTTCCGAAATGGCAGGTTTTTGCAGCACAATCCAAGCCGCAGCTCCGAAAGTGAATATCACACAAACACAGATCATCAAGCCAAGCAGGCTTAATATTGATAGTGACAGGACTCCGGATTTCATTCACCATTCCCTTGAACTGGAGAACCAGGAGCAGGCAGCGGGCACTGGGGAGTGGAAAGCTGAGGGAAGCGATTGATAATTGTTTCCAGTGTACCGGATGGTCCCAACACGCCAACCAATAATGCATCCACTCGGCGGTTGCCTTGAGAGGTATTTACAACAGGACAACCCAACACCACAACGTCAGAGGCATTCGGAAAGTATTTCGGGCGATTTTTGATAGGCATCAATATGATCATACTATTCGATCCAACTAAGTAGAAACTTAAGCGCGGGTAATGAGCAGGTAAATATTTGTATTTGGCCACATCCGTTGTGTGAGCGGGCAAGTATTCGGGATACAGCGCACGACCTGAAACAAACTCCCCCCCTTGCTCTGCAAATTGCCTCAGAAATTCCTTTTCTTCGGCTGAGAATGCTGCTGATTGATAAAACGTGTTTATCATCTGTTGATGTCGGTCATCCATATCAAATGGTTTGAAGGCGATTTCAATTACCGGTATCGACAGACCGAGTAACAAGAGGAAGCCAGCAAATAAAAACAAAACTGGCCTGCGCTTCCGGTCGGAGCTCGAGGATACATTTTGCGAGTGTGATTGTTGGTCTTTATTCCAGTTTTCAATTCCTGTTGAGTCCAGGAATTTCCCAAAGAAACGGGTAGAAAGTGTGGATAAGCCGATGCTGAAATACACTACCCCAACCCAATCAACAGGCAGGATATAACGACCTCCAGAGTTGCGGAAGAAAGCGTTTAGTAGAAAATGGCCTACTCCAATCAGTGCCGGAATCATGCCGATCCAGCGGTGTTTATTCCAGGTGACGCTGATTCCAGAGGCAATCAAAAGCAGGTTGATCGTGATGGGAACAATCGCTTGAGTTGGAATACTGCCATCCCATTGCCGCCAGTAAGGCATTCGGCGGATATATTCGACCGCCGAACAGCAGCTGTGCCAAAATCTCTCAGGAGAACGATGACCAATAAAAGCGGTCGTGCTGTCAAAAATCCGAAAGGTGGAAGGCAATATCAGTAATGACTGCATCTGGCTGTTCAGGTAATGTGTGACGATATATCTCCCTACTTGCCCGGGGTGAGAGATCATGAATTGCAGTGCCCGCCTGCTTTCGCCTTCGAATGTTGTGATAGTTGGGATGGGAGTTGTTAACAATCCAGGCTGGGTAGGCGTTTTTATCGGTGTGGAGCTGGCAGGAATTGGTGTGACCAGTGCGCCTGTCGCCGTGGAGGTTTCGACTGCGCCTGGTGTAATGTTGCTTAACGATAATTCAGGGATAGTTTGAAAACGCTGATGAATCAAATCTGCCCGCCACAGAGGAGAGTCCAGGTAGATCATTCCTGAAAGCGCCCAATTCCGGTATATCCATGGGAGTATCACGATTGAGAGCCCGAAGATAAAAAGGAGAATTGCCCGGACCCAGATTCGGAAGCCACCTGCTTGTTTAGCAACAATATAGGCTACTACTGCGATGACCATAAATCCCAGGATCATCTCGAAACGAATCAACAGGACAGCTCCCAGGGTGCCGCCAGCGATTAATGCGAAATCACGCCTGTGATTGAATTCCTTAAACCACCGCATCACAACATACGTAAAGATCACGATTCCCAGGGTTGTCGGAAGGTCAACCAGCAGTTCTTTGGCGTGTGAAGTGGTAATTCTGCCGCTGATGGCGATCGAATTGGCCTCACGCAACATGACGAGCATGGCAGCGATGACCCCTGCCGTCCGGTCGTGAAGCGAGCTGGTGAGCAGATAAATAAAAGGCGGTAAGAGTGCAAGGATCAATACCTGCAGTGAAACTACCGATTCATAATCCTGTCCAGCGACAAGGTGCAGTACAGTCAGGTAGGCTGCATGAAGCGGCCTGCGGATAAAGGGGGTTTCGAAGAACTGGTAGCCTTCACCCACCAGGGCGGTCTGAGCGGTGATGTCATACACACGTGCATCTGAGGTCGGGTAAAACTCCAGGTTCGGTTGAGTGAGTTCCGATACGAACCAATTGGATTGGATCGGGACTCTCAACCATATGATCACCGAAGAGATCCAAATCAACGGAAAAATAAGTAAATCAATTCGCTTGATAATTGAAAGGCGTTTTCTGGAGATGTCTGGGCACTTGTCCAGCAGCAAGTGCCAGGCAAAAATAAAGACTATCCCTGCAATCCAGGCAATGAATAATTGGGTGTCGAGGATAGGTGCGGAGGCGATATTCCAACCAGTAATCCTGGTTTCGGTTGGCAGCTGAGCACGTGCGATGAAAATCCAACCCAGGTAGAAGGCTGTAAATATTCCTAACGAAATATAAAAAGATTTGCTTCTTGGGAGCCAGATGAATGGTTTCGATCCATAACGAACCAGGAGTAAGAGAAATAATGCCTGTGCGATTACAAATGTCAACAAGATAACAGCAGGCATCAATCGGTCAAAATAAGCGCGCGTGAAAGGCTCCTGGATTTCCGGTGTCAGAGAAATGAAGAAACAGCCTATAAGAAAAAGCAGTAAAGAAAGGGCAGTCGAAATAGTCCACTGCTTTTGGGGGGTAAAGGTGCCGATGAAGCGATCTACAATCCGAATATACCGATCCGGTTTTTTACGGGAGTAAATGAAGAAAGACGAGGCGCTCAGGCTGATTATCAGGATGCCCAGGAAGATTGCCAATCTTAATCCTGATATCCTGAAGATATTTGTCGATGAAATCTCCGATGGAATATTGACTAGGAAGAACAGGGTAGCGTATCCCCCTAATGCAGTCAACACAGATACACCCCTCACCGCGGATTGAATGAGGGAAGATTTTGCTTCTAACGAATCTCCGGCTGGATTCTCCACCATAAGATTATCCAGGAGGGGTAAAGGACGGATTTTTCACTTCGTCAAAAGGGAGATGTATTAAGTGCGCGGCAGATGTGATTAGACCAAACACGATCCACATGTTGGGAATCGCAAATGAATCGAAAGTAAAAATCAAGATGGAGAAGACAATTAACGCCAGCACTCCCCCAATCCCCCAGAATTGTTCCTCTGTACCCTTATTGAACCAGAGTGCAGCAGCACAACCAGCTACGGCAACAACGAATCCCAGGAATGTGATAGTCCCAAGCAAACCTGTCTCCGCCAGCAGCCGTGCAAGCAAGTTCTTCGGAGTAATCAGGCTGTCTCTTTCTTCCGTTGGTGTGGATTGGCGGATCACTTCTGGCTGGGAATATATCCGCACAGGCAGCATTTCATCAAAGAAGAATGCGTAATTTCCCAATCCCACTCCAAAGGCGGGATAAGCGGCAAAAATGTTGATAGCGGTTTCCAGATAAACGAAGCGCTGTTGAAAGGCAATGTATTCAAAATACGTCCGGTTGCGCTGCCTGGCTTCGGTGAAATACCGCCAAAAGCGCGAAAAATACGGATTCTGTGACCCCACGACAAAAAATACCGCCAGAATCCCGCAGACCAGCAGGGAGAGCTCGACAAACAGCCAAAATTTCCTGCCTTTACGAATCGGTTTTTCCGTGTGGTTCCTTCGCGAGCGGATGATGATATAACCCACAACGAGGAGCAATCCGAGTATTGCCAACCCGGTACGTGAGAAGGTGAAAACCAAAATGATAATCGACCAGATAAGAAGCAGCCATTCAACAGTCAGCCATTTACGCCGCCATAAAAAGACGCTGCGCCCTGTCAGGATTGAGCTCATCAGCCAGGGTAGTAAAAGGATGCAGATTTGTTCTGCAAACCATTTAGGTTCGTATGTCAAACCAGAAATGCGCGTGGGAAAGAGCTTGCGTGTGGAAATAAATGTTTGCAGGTGATTTATGAACTTGAAATAGGAGGGTGTATAGAAAGCCACATAGGCCGCCTGTAAACTTCCCCACAACAAGGCCAGGCTGAACCCCGCATATATCCAGCGCAGAGAAAATTTCAATTGATGCCAGTTGTTATGCAGTAAAACCGAAGTCAGGTAAAAGGCGATACCAATGCCAAGGGTTGCGATATTACGGATAAATCTTGAGCTCAGGGTGACCCCGCGCAGGGATTCCAGCTCAAAGGAGAAAGCGATGATTGAGCTGATTAATGCCGCGACGGTGAACGCGAACAAAGGGAGAAAAGTTGCCGGCAGATGTCTTTTGAATAAACGGGGAAGAATGACGATTAAGAATATGATCATCAATGGATAAATAGCCAGAGGCCTGACCAGGGTTTTGCCTCCGATACCAGATGGGAAAAACGGGAAACTGGTCACCGGTAACGTGAAAAAGAACAACCCCCAAAAGATCATGATGAATCTATCCAATGAAAATGTCGAAAGCCAACTTTTCATTCATACACCAGTTTACGAGTAATAATAACCAGTTGTATTAATACCCATATTAAGAATGCTGTAAAACCACCAATGATGATGAATGTCGTTGTTGGTCGGATTCTTTCGGCCAGTCCATTTTCGATCGATTCGATCTCAAGATTCGGTGATAATCCCAGGCTTGTATCAGCTTTCTCTCGATAGAGTTCAGAAAGTACGGTTTTGTTTTGTTCCTGATCGAGGTTTCGTTGGTTTACCGCTTCGATTTCCTGGTCAATCATCACATTTGCCTGCTCGATCCATGACAAATACGCAGCTGGAAGTTCCTCATCTGCGGGTTGATTTTCCAGCAGGCCCATCCAGGCTGGAGTAAACTCGGCCAGGCGGGTGATCTGACTGATAATTTGAAGGCGTAAATATGGCTCGAGAGGCTGTTGGTGATCGAGGCGGTTTAATTCTGCCTCCCATGCTGCTATCTGGTTCTGCGCGCGTTCCAGCTCATTGACACGTGAAGAATTCTCCTGGATTTGCTCTGAAACCGCCTGCAAATCCTGGTCAATTAAGAAAGTCTGCCGGGCGGCCTCGATCGCTGCCTTCACTCGTTCAACCACTACTGCGCTCCAGGCGGATGACGCCTGCTCTGCGAGATCGGAAACAGGGGAATTGGCTATCAAGCTCCAGGTTCCGGCTGAGCGCCAGTCAGCCTCCAGGATTTCACGAAGCTCGGCAGCCGAAAAATCCTGCCAGTCAGGGTTCGCTTCTCGCAGCCTTTCCAATGTTTCGAGGATAAATTCGTCAAGGTAGATAACCGATTCGAGCTGGGTCATCTGCCAGTCTTTATAATCATCAATGTTCGAATACTTGGGTCTTGCCAGGGCCAGGAAGTTCGTATCCGAGTAAGTGCGGTATGGATTAAGCGCAACATAGATGTATGTAATTGCTTTATAGTAAGGGGGCATGATAAATGAGACTAACCAGCCAGCTAGGCATCCCAGCAGGATAACACCAGCCAGAGTCGGCCAGCGGTGAAAAGCCCGGTATATCTCTTCCGATAGAGACCATTTACTATTCATTAACTGCGCTGCCATCCACAGGATTCAATTTATGAAAACCCAGGTTATCAGCCTGGCTGAGGTTGCCCATGGTCATTTCTTCTCTGTTTACTTTTGGAAATTTATACACGGTATAAGCTGCTGTAATCAATCCAAAAACCACCCACATATTTGGGATAACGAAAGAGTCAAAAGTAAATGCAGAAATAACGAATGCAGTTAACCCGAGAATACTCACAGCTCCCCAAAATTTCTCTTCGTCGGTCGGTGAGAGCCACAACCATAAAGCTATCCCAATATGTGCAACGATGAAAGCCAGGAATACAATCAAACCAACTATCCCGGTTTCTGCCAATAAGCGCAAGTAGAAATTTTTCGATGTGACCAACCGTTCACGTCCATATTCCGGCGTTATGACGCGCAAAACTTCAGGGATGTAGGCAAGAGGCCGGTACGGCAGCATTTCTTCGAGGTAAAAGGCGTAATTTCCAAGACCTACTCCGAGAAATGGATGCTCTTGGTATGTATTATACGCAGCCTGGCTGTAAGCCAAACGGGCATCGAAACCGAGCGAGGTGAGGTAACCAGAAATGGATGTATTTTCCCTGGTCCAATAAAGCCAGATGCGTGAGAAGAAAGAATTTTTTGCTCCTGCCAGGATAATTGGCAATATCACAACCACCAAAGTAAGAAAAATTACTAGAAGCTGCCTGCCCAAACGTTTGCTTTTCTTGAAAAGCGCCTTATCACTGAGCGGTTTTTCCAGGGTGCTGAATAAGATCGTACCAACAACCAGGAGGATCAATAAATTTAGCAGTCCCGCTCTTGAAAACGTGAAAGGTAGGACAAGAATTACCCAGCCTAATCCAAGCCTCTCCACGCTCAACCAGTGCCAGCGCCACTTAAAAAGAGAATAGCCGGAGATTGATGACGCGATCAAGCCTGGAAGCAGTAATAATACCATTTGATCGGCAAACCAATGCGGCTCGTAAGTTAACCCCGAAATCCGATCGGGGAGCAGACGCCGGGTGGAAATGTGTCCCTGGATTCCGGATAAAAAATCAAACCAGGTAGAGTTGAAGCGGACAATATACAGCACTTGCAGTGAACTCCAGGCTAATGCAATTCCGCAGCCCGTATAAATCCATCGCAAGGAGAAACGTAAATCGCCAGGTTCTTCAGGCAGGATTGAAACAGTAAGGTAAACGGCACAACCAATAATCAGAGTGAACATACCTCGTAAAATCCGGGCATCCACCGAAATTCCCAGGGCTGGTTCAATACCCCGCAGCAAAGAAAGCAATGAACTAGCTCCAGCAACAAGAAGAATAGGGATCAGGGCAAGTGACACTCTGGGAACCGGTTTTCTATACAATCCGGGAATCAGTACCAGAGGCATTAAAATGAGTAAAGGATAGACGGCAAGCGGTCTGACAAGAGCTTCACCACCGATCGCAGGTGGGAAATAGGGAAAGCTGGTCACTGGAAGTGAAACCAGGAACAAAGCCCAGAAAAACCGGATGATTTGTCGTAGTTTGAGCTCAGTCAATTTTTTTCTGAGAGGGGAGCGAATAGACAACCATCCAATACCCGATCCATGATAACAGACCCAACACCATGCCAATCAATATCAATGTGCTGGTGGGTCGGATGGTACTAAATTGAGGTACATCGGTGGTAATTTTTTCAACTTCCAGGTTTTCCGATAAGCCCAAGCCTGTATCTGATGTTTGAAAAAAATAATTGGTTAACTCCAATTTTTCTTTTTCGAGGTTTTTCTCTTGAGCATCGGTTGAACGAATCTCCTGTTCGATTGCAATGTTTGCTTGTTCAATCCAAAATAGATAATCTTGAAGAAGGGCGTCAGAAACGGGAAATGCTTGCGAAAGTGAGCTCCAAACTGCTCCCAGGTCCGCCTGGGCTGCAGGCTGCCAGATTGACCAGCGATCATTTTCATTCAATGTCTCGGACGATGTATTTTGCAGGAGAGATTCTCTTCGAGTCAGCAGTGTCTGGTTCAGATAATCCAGTTCGACCTTGCGGGCTGCAATTTGAGCAAGAGAGAGAGACAAACCATCAATTTCCTTTTCAAGAGACATTAGACTTTCAGCTGCCGTCACCGCCTGATGGACACGATTAACGATGACGTCCTGCCAGAGCGTAACCGCTTGGGCAACACGTAGTCGGTCATCTCCTTCAGCTACCAGACGCCATTTTCCAGCGTTTCTCCAGTAAACATGCAGAGATTTTCGTAACTGCCTGCGGTTGATGTCATTCCAGTATGGATCGACAGCTCTTAACTGCGATAGTGTTTCATCAAGAATCTCATCCATGTAAACCAGTGCGTTCAGATTCGCCATTTGCCAGTTCTTATAGTCGTCTGCGTTTGTGAAGCGGGGTCCAGCGAAAGATTCAGAATTATTGTTGGGCTGGATATTTTCGATATTCAGGCCCACATATAACTCTGTCGTAGCTCGAACCGTAGGTGGGTAAAGCAGCGAAATTCCCCAGCCTAACATGCTTCCGGCCAGGCAAAAAACGACCAATATAGGCCAGCGTTGGGTGACATGTACTATAAATTCACGCAGTTTAAGTTGTTCCGACATCAGATTTCGACTCTGACAGGGGTAGTAGATTCCTTTCGTTTTCTAAACTTTCCCTTTCGAGCCAGGTTCGCAAACAAAGCCAAGAAGAGCTTGAAAATCATCGCAAGATAATACAACCAGTTCAATATAATAAAATAGTCTTTGGCGAAGTGTTTTCGATACAGCAGGAAATATGCTTTATGCCACTCTATGATGGACAGCCATGGTTTCACCAGGGACCCGCCCAATCCCCCATAATGCTTGATTTGAGCCTCTGGAACGTAATAAACTTGCCAACCCGCTTCCCTGGCTCGTAGACAGTAATCGGCATCTTCTTGGTACGCGAAGAACTGCTCATCGAGATATCCAATCTGATCAAGCACCTGGCGGCGTATCAGCAAGCATGAGCCGGACACACCATCCACCTGGAGATTTTGATCCGGATCCAGATAACTCATATGGTACTGGCTGAAGAATTTGGAACTGGGAAAAAGTGCTGAAAGTCCTATGAAGTAGGAGATCACAGCCCAAGGTCGTGAGTCTCCACGCCGGCAAGATTTTTGCAGGGTCCCATCTATGTTGAGGACTTTTGGTCCGCAAATCCCCACATTTGAGTGGCTGTGCATGAAATTCAGCAATTTATCGAGTGCGCCTGGAAAAATAACAGTGTCAGGGTTTAATTCAAGCAGGAATTCACCAGCTGCCTGGCTGAGCGCCTGGTTCATGGGCCTTGTATAACCAAGATTCTTTTCATTCCTGATAAGTTTTACGGAGGGATATTCGGAGGATAACATCTGCTCCACCCCGTCCGTCGAGCCATTATCTACTACGATGATTTCGTAATCTGTAGTGATATTCTCAAAAAGGGATACTAAACACTCTTTCAAAAGCTGGCATACCTGGTAAGTTACGATACAAATTGATAGTTCGGGATTCTTATTCAAGAGGTTTCTAAGCGCTGGTACACACCCAGAGTTCCCAGCGCACAACTTCGCCAGGTAAAGGCCTTGCTTCGTTCGCGACCCTTCGCCGATAATTCTGCCTGCAATTGGCGGTCATTAATCAACCGGCTGAGGTTCTCGAAAAGCGATCGTTCATCTCCTGGAGGAAATAATATTCCCGCATCTCCGATATGATCCTGGTTGACCGGGATGGCGGATGCAATAACCGGAGTACCACAAGCCATGGCTTCAATTGGAGGCAGGCCAAATCCTTCGTAAAGCGATGGGTAGATGAAGACATGTGCCAGATTATAAAGCATTGGCAGATCACTTAACGGTATATAGCCGGTCAGGTGGACATATTCTTCCAGCCGTAAATCTTGGAGAGACTCCCAAACCTCACCAGTCATCCACCCTTGATTTCCTGCCAGGACTAAATGATGACCCGAGTCTTCATCTAATAGCCGGCGAAATGCCCTGAGCAGGAGCGGAAGGTTTTTACGCGGTTCAATCGTACCCACGAAAAGGATAAAGTTATCCGGCAATTGATATTTCCGGCGGCATTCCTGCAGAAGGCGCTGGTCTGTGATCTGTCGAAAATCCGAAGAGACTCCATTGGGTATCGTGACGATTTTCTGCTCAGGTATGGCCAGGATCCGAATTGCATCCCGGCGCGTGGTTTCGGAAACAGCAATCAAGGCATTCGCCCGGTGAGCGCTGGAACGGATATAGAATGGGAATAAAAGTCGTTTTGAAACTGTATGCAAATGTGGATACATAAAGAATGTCATGTCATGAAATGTAACCACTGAAAGGCATGGTAATTTATATGGACTGGTGTAATGCAGTGAGTGTAGCAAATCCAGCTTATATTGTCGGGCTAATGCGGGTAATTCGAACTGCTCCCAGATAAGACGCAGGGCAGGTGTGCTGTCAGAAATCGGGATGAATTTGATCCGTCCAGCAGGGAGATCATCAAACAGCAGCAGCCTGGTACGGTGGAGAAAGACGAACAAATCATGTTCCGAATTTATTTCAGCCAATGCGCGGATTAGCTGGATGATGTACGTGCCCGCACCGACGGGTTCAAGTGGTAAGGGAGAAGCGTCTATTCCAATACGCATAAATTATCTACCTGTCAGTATCTCATCAGGTGCCACTCTACCAGCCTGCTGAACCTGTGAAGCATTGCAGTTAAGCCCTCAACTTGCCAGATTCTCATCAAGCGCTTCACCCAGGATTTGCGCCTGATATCTTTTGTGAATTCCTGGGAATCAGGGGCAACAGGTAAAACTTCCGGCAGAGCTTTCGTTTTTCCCGACAAAATGAGCGGCAGATATTCGTTCTCGATAACATCACTTGTGAGAAGAGGATATCCATGCCGGATTAAAGGCACAGGAACCTGACGCTGAGTGCTGAGCAATTCGCGGTCATCAATCTTCCGGCGTGCCTGGATTGCTTGGCGGCTCTTCCTGATCTCCGAAAGTGACTGGCGAAAATCACTCCAGGCCTTGATGTGTGCTGATAAGTGGCTCCAGCGGCCAGAAAATAGCGCAACGATTATTCGGAGAAAGTCTTCGAGGAAATATGCAAACAGGAACCGAATGAGAGCAGATTGGTCTAGCAGCAGGCTAACGAACCTCAAGCGCCCGTAAGCTACCCGTCGTAGTTTCAACGGTTCGATGCTGCTTGCAGCGCTGGTAGTTTTTTGCCCGCTGAATGCATGGAAGATAACAGCACCCGGCGCAGCGAGAACTTGATAACCCATCAAGCGGGCGCGGTAGCACCACTCGCTGTCTTCATAATACATTGGAAAGCCTTCATCCAATTCCCCGATATCTTTCCAGGCAGTTGTGGGAATGAGTGCGGCCGCGAAGCAGGCAGATGGTAAAACCTTCCAGTGGTCAAATTGTCCAAGGTCAAGATGCCCTAACGCACTATCCGTGCCCCAGGAAATTCCACCGACATAATTTCCCAGGCCATTTAAGAACGAGGGCGCCCAAAGGAATTTCAGCTTGGCTGCCACTGCCGCACAATTCGAGTGTTTAAGGACCACGCCTACCATCTCCGATATCGAATCTGGTTCCAGTTGAGTATCTGGATTCAACAGGAGAAAATACTCACCCGAGGCTTTCGTAATTCCAAAATTGATAGCTGAGGCCAGTGACCCAGGTTGATCGAGACGGTAAAGTTGGACGTCAGGGTGATAATCCTGGAGCCATTCAAGCGCCTTTTCCTCCGATGCATTATCCACGAGGATGGTTTCGATCGGGGAATACTGCTGAGCTTTAAGCGATGGCAGACAAATTTTCAGCCAATCCAGGCTGTTGTGACAGACGATGATCACTGATACAAGAAATCCACTTGGACCGGCGATTTTTGGTGAAGGGTGCTGTTCGTCACTTTGCCTCTGCAATAATCCAGCCTCAACCAGACATCCCAGGACAGCCTGAGCGAATATATCCCTTTCCTGGTTGGTTGGAAAAGGCACTCCGGTGGTTAAGGATGGATCGGTTGCAGCCGCATTCCAGATATCTATGACTTTTCTGTCAGTATAAATTAATCCGCCCTGCGCTGTTGAAAGAACAGGGTGGTTGTTTACTGTTTTTTGATTCACTTTTGAGGGATGTTTATAAATCACACCCATGCAGTGATTCTATCGCACTATGCATGAGGTGTGGAAATTAGCGCTTGATTATTGGGAGGTAGATGTTAAAACCTGTCGCAGTCCTGATTAAAGTCACGGTAATTTGAATGGAAGAAGCTGCTGCCGAATTCACTGTTATGGCAGTGGAGTAAGCCCCATTACCTACATTTTCAGGGTGGAACTGCAGCCAGAGAACATCGATTCCGGTCTGCCCCGCAGTCTGGTGGCTGGCTCCGCTCGATCCCAGGTACAGCCAGCTCACATTTTGCGGCTTCGAAGCTGACCAGGAAACCGTTGGACCGCTGCTTACATCAATGAATACAGTCCGATACGTTCCATAAGGGCCAACCGTCATAACAGTAACATTGGAAGAATTGGCAACCAGAGCAGGTGGTCCACCCATGGCAAAATCAATACGGGTTGTGCCATTTCCTGATACAGATATATTGTTCTTCGTCACCCCATCCAGACTGCCGTAATCTGCGTATGCGATGTATTGGCCTCCCCACATATTGTTGATCGAATACTCCCCCAGAGAGTCTGTAAAAGTCTCATCGTATGTGCATGGATTCGGTTCCCAGCAGAAGACCCGCACCTTGGCGCCTGCAAGAGGCTGACCCTGGGAGTTTGTGACCCGGCCAATCACATTGCCATTTCCCTTAAAGAGGTTGAAATTGGCAGTTATCACATTGCTGCCCACAGGTATCATTCCCAACATTAAATTCGGGTAACCGGCAACTCCAGAGATATGTATGTCATAATCGGTAGGTGTTAGAGATGAAGCTACATAGTACCCATTCGTGTCAGAATATCCAGCATAATTTGTTCCGCTACCATCTCGCGGCAGTATGTAGACAGATGCATTCGTGGCAGGTTGGGAGCCCTCAATTACAATCCTGCCGTTTATGCCCCCCGCCAAAGGATTCGAGAACCCGAAATTAAGGTTGGTTGTCTGGGATGAATACACAGTGGCTTCCAGGCTCATCGAGCGGTCGTCGGGAAGCCAGGCATTCACCAGGTAGTCCATTGGTGCCAGCTTAGTGATCAGAAAGTTGCCGTTGGAATCGGTGTGGTCAAATCCATAACCGCTGCCCTGGACGCCACCAGCCAGGACAACCACATTCGCCACGGGTTGTCCCGCATTAGTTACCCTACCGCTCAGCTGACCCATCTGTGTTGTCAGTGTGAAATTGATATTTTGCGTGGCAGCACCATCGACTACATTTACGTTGTAACGGTGTGCATTGGCATAATTGCTGTGTTCCACAACAACATGCCTCGCACCTGCCTGGAGTCCGTTTAGCGTATACCTGCCATCACCTCCAGTTGTCATCTGGCTTTGGACGACACCATTCGTGTCACTGTAGACCAGAGCGCCGGAGATTGGATTCCCACTAGTATTGATAACCTGACCACTTATTGATCCGCTGGTTGGAGTTGCAAATACTGGGAAAACTGTAGCGACCAATGAGGCGAACACTAAAATTACAGGAAGTGGAGTAAGGGTCTTCATAAGATTTGGCTATTTGTATTTATTGCAAAAAAACTATTTCAGGCAATTAAATTTACTTTTCCAGTCAAAAAAAACTTTTGGATGAATCATATTGAACTCATTATATGGATTCAAATATTGTGGGCAAAGGTACATAGGTACTAAAGGGATTTACACTTCTGTTAGTGGGAGTGACCATCGGTTCAATTCATAGAAAGTAAAAAGCGGCGTCCAGGCGCCGCTTTTTGGATTGAGTTCGATTATGGATACTTTCCTACCAGGAAATGGAAGCTATTCCTTTAAACTATCCGATTGGGTTGCCAGGATTAATGCGAGACCATCCATTACCTGGTCGACAGCATGCTCGTTCAAATGACCATCATCAGGACCCACGGTGGGTTCCGCGGTTGTGACCGGAAGAATGTAGTATTCAAAGCCGCGGTTCATATATGCAGTATTCTCGTAATATTGCGCAGTTGAGACATGGTAATACTTGCCGTTCAGAACCATCATGAAATCATTCGGCTTAATCAGCACATCCGGAAATGGTTCGGTGATAAATATTACAAATTTGCCACCTTGCTCTATCGTGGCTTTTTCAATTTCTTGTAGTAGTAAATGTGTCAGATCAAGTCCATACTTCATCCGCTCACTTGGAGGTATGAATGAGATAGACATTTGTGTTTTTTCATTGTCCAGATTTTCATCCCGCATACCGCCGCGATTCCAGAAATTCTGCCAAGTTTCATTTACTAGACCATCATAATCCATTATCGGCTGATATGGTGGTGGAAGGAATTTTTCCCAATCACCATCTGAATCCCTGCTCATAGTGAGATTGTTTATAAGGTTTATGATTTTTAATCTGGAAGTATGGTTAATCGGTTGGCCTAAAAAGTAATTAGGTCCACGCAGCTTTCCATTTTCGAGCCAAAAAGTTGGTTTTGGAGCACCATTTTTCGGCCAATTTGTAGGAAACATATTGTTGAACACGTCATTCACCGGAGTCTGCCAGAGGATTACCAGGTCGGCGCGATATTCCAGCAAGTAGCCTTGCAAAGCAAGTAATTGCTGGTCCTGCCCATAACCGCTGGCTCCCAGGCTGAAAACCTTCACTTTTTTCCCGTGGTCAACATTCAAGTAGTGTTCCAACCGTCTTTCTGGCATCCATCCATATGCACAGGCCTGCGCTTCAACCTGTGAATCGCCCAGCATGACAATAACAAAATCATCATCCTTGTATTTAATCGGCTGCCCACGAAAATTGAATTGGTTCACTTCATTTGGACTGACGCCTCCCAATCCGGTTAATGAATTCCATCCGGCGTAGACAGGAGTTGGATTATAGAATATCTGGATCAGCAGAACGCCAACAACCAGGGAGAAGAAGATACTTATGACAATTGCTGTGAACTTGAAAAGAGATGTTTTTCTGGACGCATCCATTTGCACTCACAAGATGTGCTTCCGGAATCACGGTTTTGTGACAAGATAATTCTCCATCACGAGTGTGTCAATCCCACTGTTACCGAAGGTGTTCAATGCATTAGTAGGTGTGGTGACGATTGGCTCCCCGCGCAGGTTGAAAGAAGTGTTCATTAATACCGGCACACCGGTCGCCTGACCAAATTGCTCAACCATTCTGTAATAACGTGGATTCCATTCCCGGCGAATCGTCTGCAACCGGCCGGTTCCTAAGTGATTAACGGCTGGTACTTGCTGCCCCAGTACTTCATCCCATGGATAAACTACCAGCATAAAGCGAGGAGGATACTGGAGATTGGATTCGGCCAGTGTTGGGAAATAACGGGTAGCCTCGTGCTCGAGGATCACAGGCGCAAAAGGACGGAATGGCTCACGGAATTTGATCTTGGAATTAACAATGTCTTTCATCTCAGCTCGCCTGGGATCGGCTATGATGCTGCGGTTCCCAAGAGCACGCGGACCCCACTCAAACCTTCCCTGGAACAAGCCGACGACCTTTCCGTCCAGGATATTATCTACGGCTCGCGATATGATTTGTTCATCATCGTCAATCCGCTCGCAATGAAATCCCTTTTCTTGAATAGCCTGGAGGATTTCATCTTCGTTGTAGCTCGATCCCCAATAGCAGTGCTCCTGGACGAAGCGGCGCGGCTGGTGCAGTAACACATGGTATGTATAAAGGGCTGCACCGAGTGCTCCGCCGGAATCGCCAGCAGCCGGTTGAATGAACAGCTCTTCGAAAGGCGTCTCGCCGAGAAGCCGTCCATTGGCTTTGCTGTTTAATGCGACTCCGCCAGCCAGGCACAATCGTTTGGAGCCCGTCTGTTGGTGTAATACATGCGCCATCTTCAGAATAATCTCTTCGGTAACCAGCTGGATGCTGGCTGCAATGTCTGCATAATATTGGTTTTCGATCGCTTTCGGCGAACGTGAATCAACTTCTTTGTTAGTCTTCGGTGTGAAAAATTCTGCTTCGTGTCGTCGAGGTGGACCGAAGAGTTTAGTGAACTTCTGGTTGTATGTTTGCTCAGCAGAGTAATGGTAGCTGAAATAATCCATGTTCAACCAAAAGCTTCCATCATCAAAGATTTTGTACAGCTGGTCAATTTTTTCTATGAAGCGTGTTTCTCCGTATGGAGCCATCCCCATGACTTTATATTCGCCTTCATTAACTTCAAAACCCAGGAAAGCCGTGAAGGCAGAATATAACAGCCCGAGAGAATGGGGAAATTGCTGCTCGTGTGATATGACGATTTTGTTTTCTTCGCCGTTGCTCCAGGAAGCCAGACCATAACCCATCGTGGCTGTTGTCCATTCGCCAACACCATCCAGGGTAAGAATCGCTGCCTCTTTGAATGGCGAGGCGAAGAAAGTGGAAGCGGCATGCGAATGGTGATGATCGATGAAGAGAACCTTTTCAGGTGGGATGCCCACCCCTTCCAGCAAAAGATTCTTGATCCACAGCTTTTCATCAAACCAGGTAATCATCGCCTCGCTAAATGAACGCCAGGACTTTGGAAAAGTACCCAGGGCGGTCATCAGGATACGCTCAAATTTAACCAGCGGTTTTTCATAAAAAACCACGTAATCGAGGTCGTCTGCTGATATGCCAGCTTGTTTAAGGCAGTACTGGATAGCGTATTTCGGGAATCCGTGATCGTGCTTTATGCGGCTGAACCGCTCTTCTTCTGCAGCGGCGACCAGCATCCCGTCTTCCAAGAGTACTGCTGCTGAATCGTGGTAGAAAAATGATAATCCCAAGATAAACATTAATATTGTCTCCTGGCAGATTCGAGAGAATCGGATTTTTCGAGCACTAATTTCCAATATGACTCTCGTTTGCCCTTTCTTATTGCGAGTGGATCACTGGTCAACCTGACCAATATCCCAAACGGCATGAGAATAATAAAATAGAACCAGCTGAGGAGTATCCGGCTTTGGAAGTTTCCAGTCCTGGTGAAAAATCTCGTTAATGATTTACGGAATTTCCCAAACAAGGACCCTGATTCTGCTGATTCAGGAGAGATCTTCCGTTCCAGAGGGTAGCTAGACATCAGGATTAAAGTTGACAATACCCCGGCAGTCAGCCCTATCAAAATGAACAATGGTATGGTTATCCATCTGCCCAGGAAACTGCGAGCCCACAGCGCGATAATTCCAAGGAAGATGGTGAATAATATGTCGAAAACACCAGGATTTACTTTTCGATTGGCAGCGAAAAGTACACGCCCGCCTGAATATCCAAACAGGGTTAATAATACTATTGCTAGTCCGCTGAAAAATCCCATGTGAGAGCCTCGATTTTTAGATTAGAAGAGAGTGTAGATGAAAGGGGCCAACCCTGTTGACGTGGCGAAAACCAGAAGCAAGCCAAAGAGCACCAGAATAACAGCCATTGGAATCAGCCACCATTTTTTGTTCACCCACAGGAACTCAATTAACTCCCCCACGATTCCTAATCTGGTAATCATCCCTCGTAGCCAAGTTTTCATAGTTTTTCCATTCCTGATCGATTTCTTGAGAATGTACTGCCTTACACTAAATTATATTAATCGAAATTGTTCAAAAATTCTGCTTTCGAAGAATCCGGAACGGAAATAATTACAGATTTTTCTCTTTTCGTCGGAAGCAAGCAATTAAGCGGGACAACTATATCAATAAGTTAGGCATATTGTCAATGTTATGGTTTTTTTACCGCTCTTGGATAACTAAAAATGGTACACTTATTTGCGAGATCATAAACTCGTCAGGTATTCTTTCTCGTTATGTAATTTAATGTAACATTCTTTAGTGGCTGAAAAAATTCAAGGAAAATTAATTTGAAACCGAAATTGCTTCAACTTATCCATTGTCCAACCTGTCATTCCAAAGATTTTGAATTCATTACGATTAACGAGAATCAGCAGGAGATTAGGGAAGGGTTTGTAATTTGCCGGAATTGCCAGAATATGTACGAAATTAACAACGGCATTTTAAATTTATTGATTTCTCCGACTCCAGAAATAATCTCTGAACAGCAAGGATGGACACAGTTAGAGAAGGCAGTACAAAACACCGATGAATTAATGCTTTCTTTACCTGACGCGGTAGGTGAAAATCAATCATACTGGCAGTCACAGGCAGAGAATTTTCATTACATGTGGGATCAACTTGCACTAGATGGAAATGAGGTTGTACTTGATTTAGGCTCGGGTCGTTGTTGGTCCACCCGTTTTTTCGCGAGAGCAGGATGTTATGCAGTTGGGATAGATATTTTACAGACGAAATATGTAGGCTTATTGACCTCGGATATTTATATTAATAATGAAGGGGTATTTTTTGAGAGACTTTGCGGAAATATGAATGAATTACCATTTCGATCAGAATCGTTCGATGTGATTTTTATTGCTGCCACCTTGCACCATAGTTCATCCATCGTTACTACTCTAAAACAAGTAGAAATGTTATTAAAACCAGGTGGATACATAGTACTAATCAATGAACCCGTGGCAAGGATAATGAGTAACAAAAAGATTTCTTGTCCGGAAATTGATCATGGTATTAATGAGCATGTATACTGGTTTGCGGAGTATCTGTATTCATTTAGGAAAGTTGGCCTGAAAGTAAAATTGTACCCGTTTATCGGGAGTTACCATCCAATAATATCAGGGATAAATCACTCTCTAGTAAAACGATTTCCTCAGAAGTTGATGAAAAGAAGAATATGGCCTCCCTTATTACCCTTACAATTGATTCTGGCGGGGGGGATTCTAAACCTCATTGCTCACAAACCAAGCTTTTCAGAAAAAAACCTTCAATAAATCTGAAATAAATCTTTGAAGAAAATGCAGAATTTTCTCGATTGAATTGAAGAAATCACATTTTGCATAATCAAAATGCACCAATATCTCTTAGTAAAATTTGTAGATTATTTTGGAATTTTTCCCTACTAAATTTCTGACTGTCCCGGATAGCTGTATTAGAAAGCTCTCTTTGTAACCCCGGGTTGTTAATAAGATTCCATGTGAATGATTGCAACTCCTCTAGACTTAACCATAAATATCCATTTCGTCCGTGCTGGACGATCTCAGGCTGCCCACCCATGCCAATCACCACCGGCACGCAACCAGAAGCCATCGCTTCTACAGTGGTGATGCCAAAGTGTTCGAATTTTATCGGCTCGCGCTCCATATTTTCTCCATATCCACTGGCATGCCAGTATATTGCGCTCTCACTGTAGAGCTGAACAAGCTCCTTGAAGGGTATATCAATGTGCAGTGCGATAGGATATCCCAGCGTTTCTTGTTGTATTTGTTGCAGGTAATCAGAATGTTCAAGTCCTGGTGTTGTGCCTCCCACCAGGTGCAGTACCCATCCTTGCAGACCCTCTGAAACCATGTTTTTAAATGCCGTAATCAATTCCAGGTGTTTCTTGTTGTGACTGCCTGAGAAAAAACGCCCAACGCTGAGGATTTGTTGGCGTTTTTCCCCTTTGTGAAAATCTTCGATATTTATCGGCGGAGTAAGGATTTCGCTCGGTCGATCCCAATACTTCTTTATCCATTTATGTGAGAAATCTGAGATCGCCCAAATACTGTTATACGTATCGATGCTTTCCAGGATGGAAAAGAGGCCAGGGGGGACGTAGTGCAGGCGCATTCCGTAGCTTTTCAGCCAGCGTTCGAAGATAATCTGGTAAAGGCGAAAACGCGGGTGATTTATCTGGAAATTTGCGAGATATAGTTTTACCTGGCTGTCGTTCGCGTCGGATTTTTCAACGGGAAGATTGATAGCCAGCTCACGCTGTACGTTGCTGCTGACACCTGGTACGGATATGGAAAAATGGGTATATGCCTGGTCCTTGGGTAACTCAATCTGCCCTTTATTTTCTCCATCCAGGCTGACAGTGACGTGATGAATCTCTTCGTCCCTCGCTGCCAGGTCAAATTGGCAGGTGTAATCAAGACGTGAACAAGGCAATCTCACCTTTGGAGATGAAGTGATCCAGCGTATTTGAGTTCCTGTGTGGGATTCAATATTGTAAACACCTTCATAGAATGAGGGGATCATCAACCAGCGCCTGAGAGCAAATTTCAGGCGCCGGCGCATGTGCATGACCGGCTCTACATCAATTGGAGAAGGAAAATAAATCAGCAGGGCGCTGATCGGAGAAGAACATGGAAAGTAATCCAGGAAGGAAGCGGTGATAAAGAAATCGTACTCGGCGGTAATCGGAGTCATTTCGATCGCCAGCCGCTCCGGGATGAATTTGAATTCCACGCGGGAAAGGTCCAGACTCAGCCTCTCAGCGGCAACCTCCCTGGATACGGGTTTATGGGAAATCACCGTAACAGGGTGATACTGGCTGATATATTCCGCCACAGATAAACCGAGTTTTTCGCCTCCACCCAATGTCGCCAGCCAACGGTTGTAAAGCCCCACGCGCATTCGATTTACTCCACGAACCATGGTTTAAGCATCGAAGGTGAAATTTTACGGCTATTCTGAACTTGCCTTCTTTTCCTGAACAGCGCTGGCATCCAGCCAAGCAAACCTTTCAGCACTCGTGCATGATGCCTGGGCCAGCGGGCAAGCTCATGTCTGTTCGGTTGGTGAAAGACAAATGCCCGCAATGCTGCGATGGTATTCAATGCAGTTCTACCCAGGTATTTTGAGAGCGTCCAGACGATTTGATGGATCTCACCGTTCTTCACCACCATTGCCAATCGATTTCGTTCCACCAGAAAAAGAAAAAAAGGAGACCATTCATTTGTAGTTCCGCAATGGATATGTCTTACCGTCGCATCTGGAGCATACAGGACTTTCCATCCCGCCAATCTGGCTCTCCAGGATAGATCCGTGTCTTCGTAATACATGAAAAAGTCATCGTCAAATAATCCGATTTCGTCCAGCATATTCTTGCTCAAGAGTAAATTTGCCCCACATCCTGAAAAGACTTCTTCGACTGAACCGTATTGTCCGGTATCAATTTCGTACAGCACTTCGTAATTCCGGACGTAGGTACCCCGATCGCGGCTGGCACCGTCCCGGAAAACAATCGAGCCGGTATTTTGAAGAACTGGAAATGATTGGCTACGAAGCGCAGCCGGTATTTCTATATGCACTGTTTGAGGTTCAGCACCAGAAACCGATCCAGAGAAAATCAGGTCTGATCCGTCTGTTTTTTTGTTTCTCAGCGAAATTTGAAGAGGGACAGGCTGGTTTTCAGGTCTGAAGGCAGCTACTTGAAGAGCCACATTCCAGCTTTCAGATCCTAGAGGAACGGGAACGCCGAGAACCGCCCTTGATTTGGTCCATCGAAATGTTCCCCCAAAGGAGCTGGGCTCATATCCGTAAAAACCCTCTATGTATTGAGTTACCCCGAAAGGTGTTTCACTTGCGATTGAATACAGCTGAATGCCCAATTCTCGTCCATCCCCGGGAGGAACGAAAGTCTCTGATTGAAACTCAAGTGTTAATTGATCGTAGAATAAATGCAATCGACCTGTGACAATTCCCGCAAGTGGGTCATCTTCGGCTACCTTGACGAGATTATCTAACCATGTTGGACTCGGGACGGTATCGTTGTTGAGCAAAACAATGAATTCCCCTTTACTGGAAGCAATCGCCACATTATTTCCAGCAGCAAATCCAAGGTTCGATTTGTTCTCCAGGACACTCACCCACGGATAGATGTCTTTCACGAAATCCACCGATCCATCCGTGGAGGCATTGTCAGACATGATCACTTCGAAAGAGCTTTCCGGGTAAGTCTGATTCCGCAGGGAGTCCAGGCAAGCGGGGAGGAAATATTTTCCGTTGTAATTTACAATAATCACTGAGACGAAAGGAGTATCTGTCATCGTCCAATCAGGCGTTTTAAAGCAGCATAAACGCGCAGTGGAAATGATTGTTGATATTTATTAATCTGCTGCTGAAGCAGATTTGATGTGACGTCTCTTTCGTCAATTATTACCTGGAAGTGCAACCGTTGGTCTTTAAGCGCCTGTTCACTGGCGGAATCTTTTTCCTGGACAATTAGCTCAAGGCGCGCATCCTTGTCACGGATTACCTGTTCCAGCTTCAGATCCTTCTCGCGCACAACCTGTTCGAAGAAAGTATCTTTATCATGCACCACTTGCCCCAGGAAGGCATCTTTTTCCTGGATAACTTGCTTGATGTGTGCGTCTTTTTCGCGAACTACTTTTGCGAGAAATGCATCCTTATCCCTGGAAATTCGCTCCGTTTCTGTCAGGTAATGACCTTTATCCGGTGCAATTTTCGGATTGAGGCAGTACTGGATGAGAGGTTCTGCTACTTTGTCCCATTGCAGCAGATTTCTCAATCCTTCAAACGCCTGGTTGATCGATGGCTTACCTTTTGAATTTAGCAGATTCAGAATGGCAGCTGCCATGGCGCCAATGTCCTTAGGTTTGACCACAAGGCCAATATTGTTATTGGAAATCCATTCGGCAAGCGTGTCACCGTGCGTGGATATTATTGGTAGACCAGCCCAGATGCAATCGAGAACCCGGGTTCGAAATGAGAAATGCGTCTCAATATGGTCTGGATGCGAAATTACCGCCAGGTCCGATTCTGCCAGGTATCGACCTCTTTCTTGATATGGAGTCCACTCACCAAAGAAAATATTCTTATCGAGCAGACCCAACTCTTCACTCAATTTTCTTGATTGTACGGGCATGCTCATCCCGCTCACGACCGGGTTAGGATGGCTTGTGCCCATAAAATAGAGTTTTATTTCTGGGTGCTGCGGAACCAACTGTGCAACAGCCCTGATCAGGCTGAGCGGATCCAACCAGTCCCATAAGCCTCCGGACCAAAGTATAACCTTGTCAGAAATCCTGATTTTGGGGTGTTTTCCCTTCAAGACAGGAGGATAGGAAGGGATAGGTTCGCGTGGAATGCCGAATGGAACGACTTCAATCAGGCTTCGCAGTGTAGGGTCTTGACGATATGTATGGGGGTTAATTCGTTTTTGTGCGTGAAGCCAGCCCAGCCAATAATCTCGCTGGCGTTCACTGGCACAAAAGAAGAAATCTCCGTGGCTCAGCAGCTCGTGTTGGACCCGCAAATACTCTTCATACTCTGGAATCCAGGTATCCCATTGAGCATTATCGTGCCAGACCAGGCTCTCCAGGAGCGAAGGTACATAGAGATCAACGGCCAGCGGTCGCTGCAGCTCTGCAAGGTAAGGTTGGAAATGCAGGACGAATCCCTGAACAAGGATGACATCGACATATTGGGCGATAGTACGTAGATCCTGCCCATCCCGGGCATAAGTGATGATTTCAACAGGTTCCGATGTCAATTGAGTATTATTGGGGATGGCAAGAGTTACATCGCAGTGAGAAGCGAGGGTATGGGAAAGCTCCCAATTCCGCACTCCCACTCCCCCCATGTTGGAATCAACGATGTCGTCGCTGACAATCAGGATGTGTTTTCTGGACCCGGTATTCATGAAATATCTTTATTCCAATCGATATTTTGAAGGAGACCCGTATGATTCACGGTTCAGAAAAAAATTTGCTGCTGCGTAAAAAAGATTATTCAGGAAGTTCCACCTGTCTGGAGAATTCGTTCCCTACAGCTAATTTCAGAGCATTCTTCCAGGGAGGGAAAAGCAAAGCGAATGTATTTTCGAATTTCTGGCAATCGAGAGCAGAGAAAAGGGGGCGTCTCGCGGGGGACGGGAATTGATCGGTTGTAGCAGATTTCAGAGTAATTTCACGTTGGTTATTCCATCGATAAGATAGATTTAGAATTTCCTGTGCCCATTCATAACGGCTGGCAAAACCTGATCCAGCCAGATGGTAAAGACCGGCACGTTCGTAGAGCCAGTCAAAAGGATCACTCCCAGCTTTGGACATGGCTAATACCTGCGCAGTAGTTTCTGCCAGCATCCGGGCCCAGGTCGGACTCCCGATTTGATCTGTTACGATGTGCAGGTCATCTTGTTTGCGGGACATTTCGATCACTTTTCTTACGAAGCTGTCCCGCCGTGTACTGTAGACCCAACTCGTACGTAAAATGAGGTGGCATGGGTTCACCTGTGTGATAGATTGCTCCCCGAGTAATTTACTCTCCCCATATACGTTAAGTGGATTGGGAAGGTCGCTTTCTAGGTAAGGCGATGTTTTAGTGCCATCGAAGACATAATCTGTGGAATAATGAACCAGGGCCGCACCAAGTCGTTGTGCCAACTCCGCCAGAATACCTGGAGCACGACCATTTATCGCAAATGCAGTCTCAGGTTCACTCTCTGCTTGATCGACTGCAGTGAAGGCGGCAGCATTGATGATGACAAAGGGCTTGATTTCGAGTATCAAATCGTAATAGCTGTCCACTCGCATCAGGTCGATCTGCGGAAAGTCGAAAGCATAAAGCAGCCCAAGAGGAGCTAGAGCACGCTCAAGCTCCCACCCCAGCTGACCACCAGAGCCTAACAAAACAATGCGCTTCACAGGATGGAGATACCCCGTCAGCAATTTCCGTTGGTTAATTTAGCGGTAAAATAATTTCTCGTACAAAGAGTAGAATCTGGAATGCCTGAGTTTCTCAAGAATTTGCCACCCGCGGCTGTTTACCAGTTTTTCCAATTGAACCAGGTTTACTTTTCTTAAGTCCTCACTCTCAACCAGGTCGGTTTTCAACTTTTGTAAATCATTGTAGAATCTCGCAATTTCCCGGCGCGTTTCCAATGCGGAAGTACGTAAATCCTGGTTTTCTTTCCAAAGACGATAGACTTTCCGCTCGTAATGGAGAATTAGCTGTTCAGAAGTTATAGATTGGCGACGAAATAACATTGCCCAGGGAGTGATATATGTCGCATCATAATCAAGATCATGGAAAAATCCGTATTTGGCGAAAAATGTAACCCAGTTTTCAACAGGCTGAACACTCTGGTGTGTGGCTTCTTTATAATCATCAGGTGATGAGGAAAACAGCATCTTGTCACAGTATTCACACAGGTTTTTAATTGTATTCTCAATATCACCAGGGTTCAGATGTTCAAGGACCTCTATACATACAATCAGATCATATTTCTGGGGAAATGCCTCACTTATCGAACCAACCCAACAATATGGTTGAATTTCTGGATGGACATTCTGAATGGCGAATTCTGAGGCATCTATTCCAAAAGCCGAGATGCCGCGTTTTCGAAGGTTTTCCACCAGGAATCCCATTGCACAACCGGCATCCAGGACAGTGCCTGGTTTAATTTCATGGGCTATGTGTTCAGAGATATTATCGAAAAAGGTCAGCCAATGTATTGTGCGCTCATACGGCATTCCAGGTGGAGTGCAGCTAGCGAAATAATGGGAATCGTATTCTATACGAGGAGTGTGTTTTGACATACCCAACAATGAAAGAAGGTTTGTCCTACTGTTCAATAAGATTACGTAGATATTCTCCGTACTGGTTGGAAGAAAATTTCCGTGCTAAATTCAATAATTCTATTTCGCCAATATAACCCATACGGAAGGCAATTTCTTCGGGACAGGAGATCATCATACCCTGGCGATCTTCAACTGCCTGGACGAAATTTGCCGCTTGGAGCAAGGACTCATGCGTTCCAGCATCCAGCCAGGCCACTCCTCTGCCCATAATATCAACTCGCAATTCGCCAGCCTGTAAATATACCTTGTTTAAATCGGTAATCTCGAGCTCACCACGCTTCGACGGCTGCAGCTCGGAGGCGATATCGACCACCTTCTCATCGTAAAAATATAGTCCCGGTACGGCATAATGAGAGCGGGGCTTCGCGGGTTTTTCCTCGATGCTCAGAGCCATGCCGCGTTCGTCAAATTCGACCACGCCGTAACGTTGCGGATCCCGCACAGGATAGGCGAAAATTAAAGCTCCCTGGGTTAAGGCAGCCGCATCCCTCAACCTTTCCGGCAACCCGTGACCGAAAAAGATGTTATCCCCCAGAATGAGACAGACAGGTTGGTGATCGATAAATTCGGGTTTTAGCAGGAACGCATCCGCCAGGCCGCGCGGCTTTTCCTGTTCGATATATGCAAAATTTAATCCCCACTGGTTGCCATCCTGCAATAATTCCATAAAAGATGGCAATGCATCCGGAGTACAAATAATCAATATCTCACGGATTCCTGCCAGCATCAAGGTGGATAAAGGATAATAAACCATCGGTTTATCATAAACCGGGAGAAGCTGCTTACTCAGCCCGAATGTGAGAGGGTAAAGGCGAGTGCCATGCCCACCAGCAAGTATTATGCCTTTCATTTCTTATCCAATTGTTCAGTGATAAATTTCGGCCTGGTCGAGTGTCTTGCCCAGGGTATCTTTAGGCGCCAAGATCAATGGGAGGTCATCCAAAAACGGCCATTCAATGCCCACAACAGGGTCACTCCAGAGTAATGTCCTCTCCCACTGCGGCGAATAATAATTGCTGGTCTTGTAAGAAAACTCCGCCCATTCACTTATCACGTAAAATCCGTGGGCAAATCCTTCAGGGATCCACAATTGTTGTTTATTTTCCGCGGTAAGGATGGTGGCAACATGTTTGCCAAAAGTGGATGAACTCCGCCTCAGATCGACCGCCACATCGAAGATTTCCCCAATCACTACCCTTACCAGTTTTCCTTGAGGCTGCTGAATCTGGTAGTGCAGCCCGCGGAGTGTTCCCTGCCTGGATCCGGAGTAGTTATCCTGTACTAGCTGGGATGCTATTCCAGCTTCCGCGAAATCCCGATAGTGGTAAGTCTGCATGAAATACCCACGATCGTCTCCATAAATATCCGGTTCAATAAGCACTACATCTGGGATATCTGTTGGCTGGAAGCGCATTTACATGTTCACCCGATTTGGAAGGAACGCTTTGATTATAGCAAATAAAAGCTACAACCTTCCCAATCCCATCTCCGACATTGCAGGAATTGAGGAAATCGTTGTGACGTCAATCAAAGAGATTGTCCGTTTATCGCCCATCGCAACCGGAAAAACCAAACAGCTCTTCCGATTTTATGGAAAACTACATTTGAATATACTCAATTTGCCCGGGTAACCGTAGTCCTCGCCAGGAAATTGTTTCACAGTCTGGCAAAACTCTGCTGCATAACTTTCCTCTAATGAAGGATAAAGTTGGTCCTGCAGAACAAGGTATTGCGGGTGGTAATTTTCAGTTGCCCACAGCGCTACATCAGAATAGGAGGTATCTGGACCCAGTCGAGATCCGATTTCAGGTTGGAGCAAACCGGCGAAGTCCAGCATAGGGCGCTGGGAATGATAACCTATGATCCCGACCTCCAATGTGCCTACAAGGTCATTATCCAGGGTGTTTTCTGAAAGCCAATCACCGACTGCTCGATAGATTTCACGACGCTGGTCGGGAGAGTCTTTTATCTGCCGGACATGAAAAACCTGACCGATTCCAAAGATTGCTATCATGACTATCGAAAGGACACCCGGTAAATATTGCCAATTGCGTTTCAAATTATCTGGCTTGAATTGAGACAGCACTGTGAGCCCCAAGCCGGTGGCTACCACGAAGGCTGGAACCAGGGGGGCGTAATACCAGGGATAACGACTGACACCCAGCAATGTATAAGTCATGAAATATATAAAAGTCCAGGTGAAGAGGATCGACCAGACTTTTTTTTGCTTGAAGAGAAAGGCTCCCATTCCAACCAGGCCGAGAATAAACTCACTGATATAGAACAGGCGCCGTGCATAAGGCCTCAAAACAGTCAATACCCCGGTGCCGAAACGTTCACTGACGATCATAGAGCCCTGGTTCTGTTTTGTAACCAGAGCTGCGGGTACTGGAGTACCAAAATATAGAAATGTAAAAACCAGCCAGGGAAGTACAAATAATGAGAATATCAATACCGGTTTGAGGGGTGGGAGACTGCGGTGAGTGAGAATGTAATTAGCTGCCAGGATTATTGGTATAAGGATACCATCAGGACGAGTCAGGCAGGCCAGCGCAGAAAAGACTGCCGCAATTGAATACTGCTTGCGCTCATATATTGCGATTGCACCCAGGCAAAAAGCGATATACAGCGGAGTCTCCAGGCCAATCGTTGTTACTAAGAGTGGAAAAGTCGGATACAGGACCAGGCAGGCAGATCCTGCCAGCACCAGGTTTTTTTGCTGGCACATATCCCAAAGAAATAGAGCCCCTAAACTGATCCCAAGCACACCTAACACATTTGCGGTATGAGGTATATCGTCCCAGAGGAATGAGCTCGCAGCTAATAGGATAGTAAAAAGCGGGGTTGTGGTGCTGAGCACCCGTTCTCCAGGGTTGTAAACAAAACCTCCGCCGCTGGCAAGGTTGGCCGCATAGCGATAAGTGATATATGCATCATCATAGTTCCATTCAGAAAACGATGTATAAATGAAAACTGAGGTAAAGGCTAAATATAGAAAGACCCATAAGTATTTCTTAGGAAAATTCTGAGCCAGGGTCCATCCTGCTCCCTGGGGATGAGGGTGATTTTGAGAGGCGGAGTTGATGCTCACTGGATAATCAGTGTGTATTTGTCAGGATTCCGCAGCATGATTTGAATAGAATGACCTTTCCACTCTACTGTATCGATTATTTGGTAATTTTCGTTAATATAGTTGATCAATTCAGGCGCGTAAATATTTACTTCCCATGTTCGCGGAAAATTCAACAAGACCGGTGTCTTCTCGGATTCGAGAGCTGTAATCCAGCTTTCTTTGATGATTGCATTATTCATGAACCAGGGATAATGATAAATAAAATAACGTGGAGGATCCCGCTGCAGTATGTAATGTAAATTAGCATTTGCCTCATCGGTCGGAAAGATCGCAATGGATCCAGTAAGGGGAATCTTCCTCTCAAGCTCTTCGGCCAGGGGGAAAAGGTCTGTGTATTCACCAATCACATTCTGTGGATGGCTCAAGGACGCGGTGTATTGGCTGGCAGCACGGTAAGCCCACCAGGCTGGTGCGATCAGGAATATCGACAGGACCAGATAAACCCCTCTGCGCTTGATCAACAAGATGATGTCGGCACAGGCAATTCCAGAAATGATGGCGGCGAAAGGAAAGACGACTGCCCAATGGCGGCTGCTGAAGCGAGGATATTGGAATAAGGCAGCAGCAGACAGGAAAACCAACAGCCATAATCTAGTACTGCGTGGGAATCCACTGCCGAGATCCGGAAAAAATAGGAAAGCAGTGAATGGTATCAGAAGGATCAGTATCTGCAGCACTCGGAATAATTGGGCTGGAGGAATGCCCAAGGCACCCAAAGTCGAGAAACTATTCTGGAGCAGCAGGGTGAAATTCCAAAATATTAACTCGTTCAAAGTATTGGATCGGTATTGGGAGGAAATCAAGAAAACCATGATCGGGATAAGGAGACCTCCAGAAAAGGCTGCCAATAATGAAGCGCTTTTTCTGGGTGGCAACCGGTGAGTAATGAGCTCAATAACTATCCACGCCAGGTAGATCAAGACTAACAAGATTGCCTGCTGCTTGACTAGCATCGCGATCCCAACCAGCAGTCCACCAACGATGGCTTTGATGGTTTGTTTGCCTGGATCCGACCAGGTCATCAGCAAAAAAAAGAAAATAAAGAAGAGACTGGTGACCAGGTCATAATAGGCGGTCGCCCACAGCCCTAAGAACTGGGACCAGGCGAGCATAAACAGACCAGAAAAGACTGCTGCCCACAAGCCCGCTCTCCGGTATACCCAGGTGATGGCAAGGAAAACGAGCAGGACGACTATCGAGAAGTGCAGAGTGCGGGCCGCGGTTACCGGATCGCCCTGGAAAAAAGGCATGAGCCAGGTAACCAGTAAGATCAGCAGGGGAGGTTTTTGATCGCCTAAATCCCGGTAAAGAATGAAACCTCTGTCGATCAGGTATGGTTGGGTGATCAGATTGGGATTCAATTCGGAAGGGAACAGATAAAGATGCGCATAGCCGATCAGGATTCCTGCTGCAAGCGCAGATACTAAGACCGCTGAGTCCGAACAAGAAAATTTAATTTGAGACAAGGGAATAAAAAACGTGGGAGACGCTTAAAAAATTACAGGACAGATTCTCGCCACTCCAGGCAGTTTGAATTGTAAATCAATAATCCGGGATGCCGGTTGGATTATGGCGATCCAGGGTGCTGACCTGGTTGATCAATTAAGAATGAGGTATACCGGGCTGTTGATCGTGATCGTTGTCGCACCCGGAGGCACGTTGATTAAAGAGCCAAGCTTGTCGTAAGCCGCCTGGAAACCGGATGGCTTAAAGATAGAGTGGTCGAGCTGGTCGGGAGACCACAACACCCAGATATACTGCGAGTTCTTGCTGAACTCATAGGCACGCAATGTGGGGAAATACTGGTTCAAGGGTCCCACAAACTGGGCGTCGCCGAGCTGTGAAACCAGGAACTGGTAGGCGATGTAGGCTGGTTTGTTGCTGCTATCGGCATTCAGCAAACCCACATGCCGGTAGGCCTGGTAATTTAACGTGTACCACGTCATACCCGAGATGCCATCTGCGATCGCACGGACATAATGCCAGACCAGATGCTCGGCCTGATCATCGCTGAATTCTGGAGGAGGCACAGGATCACTGCACTTGATGCCGGAAGGCAGTGGTGCAGCATCGTCTGGGCGTGCACACATGGTACCGCCTTCGGTCACCAGCAGAGGTTTGAGCGGGTTAAGCTGGTAACTGGTCATGACCTCGCGCAGGAAATAGGATTTACCTAAAAGCACGCCACCATGAGATGTGAAACCTTTGTATTCTTCGTCAAACCTTAAGTTTGTGTACCAGCGAGCATAAGCATGAAAGCTGACGTAATCCAGGGCTGACAGGGCATTATTATCCTGAAGTCCCTTGATCATCCCTTCGAAGAAAGTCCCGGATAGGCAGGAAGGATCGTTAACCGGATGGCAATCCAGCAGCAGCCCGCCGTTGGTTATTTGAGCGGATGGGTTAACTGCTTTAATTGTATCGGAGAAGATTTTTAAAAAATCGGCGTAATACTCTCCCCCATAATACGGGTCTGCATCATCTCCCCAACAACCGTATGGGGAGGTATAGCGGAGGTTGAAATTCGCTCCGGAAAATAGATCCACGTCAACATCCGGCTCATTGCCCAACTGCCAGTAGCGAATGTTGTATGGTGGTGCCGAGTAGCGCACCGCCAGCTCGTGGATGAATTCGATAAATTCACCTGCTTGATTGCTTTTAATTGGACTGCAGGGAATGTTGGCCGGATCATTGATTGCCTGGGCAAAAAGAGGTGTGTTTTTCACAACAGCAACAATCGAAAAGCCCTGTTGTGAAGCAGCGATCAGGCTGTTTTCCTGGACAGCTCCCCAGTTATACTGTGGGGGATCCACGTCCTGCGGTTCGATCTGGTTCCATAAAAAAGCATTGTACCGCCACCAATAAGTTGGGATATTACCCGCCTTGTTGAGCAGGGTCTGGTCGATGTATGTTGTCTCCACACCAAAAACGGAAGGCAGTGGTCCAGGGTTGAAGATGATTGGAAGAAATACGTCGGGAGACTGAGGATTCTGCAGTGAAAAAACTGGCTCTCCGTGCGCAATATTAAATGTTGCAAAGCTCACTGCAACAAGGGAAATAATTAATAGGATCTGCGCCAATTTCTTTAAATACATCATAGAGTAATTACCATTCACTTCATCTGCCTGTTAAGCAGCAATCATATCGTAATATTCATAGATCAAAGATAAGAAATGGATTGGTGTGGTTCTCGATCTTTAGTAAAGAAAACCACACCAGGTCGTTGTTATTGGTTCAGGAACAGCATCCAGACTCCGCCAGCGAGCTGTCTGTCAACTGCCTGTTGAGCTCCTAATTCAAAATTAGATAGACCGGGCTGTTGATGGTGATAGTCGTCGCCCCAGGAGCCAGGTTAATCGCGGCGCCCAATTTATCGTAGGCAGCCTGGAATCCGGCGGGGATGTTGATCGCATGGTCCAACTGGTCTGGAGCCCACAAGACCCAGATACGCATGGAACCTTTGGAAAACTCATAAGCCTGCAGGGTGGGGATATACTGGTCCAGTGTCCCCACATACTGGGCGTTACCGATCTGCGAAGACATGAACTGGTAAGCGATATAGGCTGGTTTGGGACTGAAGTCGGTATACAGCAAACCGACATGCCGGTACGTTGCAGGGTTAAGTGTATACCACATGACGCCTGAAATCCCATCGGCGATAGCGCGCACGTACATCCAGACCAGGTAATCGGCCTGGTGATTGCTGAACTCGGGAGGCGGCAATTGATCACTGCACTTACCTCCACTGGGGAGAGGCAGAGTATCTGGTGGATCTCTTCTCAAGCACATCAATCCACCTTCGGTGACCAGCAGGGGTTTGACCGGATTGATCCCGTAAGTGGACATGACCTCACGCAGAAAATAGGATTTCCCTAACAAAACACCGGGATGGGGAGAAGCTTCCGCGAATTTTACATCCTGGCCGAGGCCACCAAACCAGCCAGTGTACGAATGGAAGCTGGCATAATCCAGGGCGTCCAACCCGTTATTTTCGGAAAGGTATTTAATCATTCCTTCGAAGAAATTCCCGTTCGGGCAGTTCGCATCATAGACCGGGTGGCAGCTCAGGAGCAGGCCGCCGTTGGTCACCTGCGCGGATGGGTTGACTGATTTGATCGTTTCGGAGAAAATCTGTAAGAATTTCCCATAATATTCACCGCCGTAATAATTGGTGTCCAGGGCGTCCCCCCAGCAGCCGAAAGGAATTGTCGCCCACTGAGGTTGGCCAATCGAAACCAAAGAAACATCTGGCTCATTGCCGAACTGCCAGGTGCGGATGTTATACGGCGGGGCCGAATAGCGTATCGCCAGTGCTGTCAGGAATTCCTGAAATTCGGCGATAGTGGCTGCGTCGTCCTTGATTGGGCCGCAAGGAGCACCTGCGATCTTCTGGGCAAAATCCGGGGCGGTTTTAACGACAGCGACGATATTGAAATCGTTGCTAGTAGCCAGTGACAGGTGGTAGTTATTGACAGCGCTCCAATTGTACTGGGCAGGATCAACGTCGTTCGGTTCGATGGCTTTCCAGGAAAAGGTGGAATAGCGCCACCAGTAGGCGTCCACTGCGTTGGCTTTGTCAATCAAGGCTTGTTCGATCCACGTAGTTTCCACGCCCATAACCTTAGGAAAATTTCCATTTCTAGTGACCAGGGGCAGGAAAGCGGTGTATGTAATGGTTGGGTTCTGGGGAGGGGTATTTGCCAATCCCGTTAATCCCAATGGACTCAAAATACTTGTTATTAAAATGAGTGTAATCAGTTTGGAGGAAACACTGAGCTTGATTTTCTTATTTATCATCAGTCTGCCTTTCGTAATCCAGAACGGTAAATTCCACAAATCTTATCGTAATTATATTTTATTTCACCGATTTTTAAGTGAGTATTTGATAGAAAAATTACTGGCTATCTCGATAAGCCTGGATGATTTCAGAAGGACTGCCGGCAGCCATCAAAGCGCCGTGATCCAGCCAGGCCACGCGGTGGCACATATCCTGGATGACCGCCATATTGTGAGAGACCATCAGAACAGTCGCCCCTCCATCGCGGAATTCATGCATGCGGGCAGCACTTTTCCGTTGAAACGCCTCGTCGCCAACCGATAATACTTCATCCACCAGCAGGATATCAGGCTGGATATCCGTCGCTACTGCAAAACCCAGCCGGGCAGTCATGCCGGATGAATAGGTGCGGATGGGTGAGTCGATAAAGTCCCATAATTCTGCGAAATCTACAATCCGGTCGAATTTCTCATCCATCTCTCGACGGCTGAAGCCCAGCATAGCTCCATTCAGGTAGACATTTTCGCGTCCGGTAAGCTCGGGGTGAAAACCTGCGCCAAATTCGAGCAGTGGAGCGATCTTGCCTCGCACAATGACACGCCCGGTTGTGGGTCGCAGCACCCTGGCGATCAATTTCAACAGAGTGCTTTTTCCGGCACCATTGCGCCCAATAAAGCCGAAAGTTTCGCCGCGCTTTATCAGTAAATGGACGTCGTGCAGTGCCCACACTTCCCGGTGCCGCACTCTACCCTGCAGCCAGCGGATGGCATACTCCTTGAAGGTGACGATGCGCTCGTTCGGCGTGCGGTAGCAGACGCCGACGTTTTCGAACGAGATAGCATCGGAACGCCCATCCGGCAGAATCAACTTTTCTGCAACTGGCATTTCTGGCACTGGAACAGCAGCAGGGGCTCCTGACTGGTTCATTTCAGATCCGGTAGGCGAACTCATCCGCCCTGCGGGAAAAGAAAATCCAGCCGAAAAGCAGGCTGATGGAAGCGATTCCGCCGGTGACTAAATATTCTTCCATGGAAGGGAAGCGACCATCGTAAATAAAAGCCCGGAAGAAATTGATCAGGTAATACATCGGATTTAATTTGACGATCCAGGTGAATTGTTCGGGAATAAATTCTTCCTTGAAAATAATCGGGCTCAAGTAAAACCAGGCGGTCAGGATGATCTGATACATGTCGGCGATGTCGGCGAAGCGGATGGCGACAGAGGATAAAAATAATCCGACTCCCAGTGAAAACATCGCCAGGAAGAGTATTGCAATCGGGGTCAGGAACACACTCCAGGTAAGATGAACACCGGTGATCAATATCAGGACGAATAAAGGTACCAGCGAAAGCAGAAAGTTTACCATGCCTGTGCCGATGGCGGAAACAGCGAACACTGTGCGGGGCATGAAAATCCTGTGTATCAGGCTACCTCCCCACAATAAACCTACGATGCTGGCGCTGGTGGTTTGGGAGAAGAAAGTCCACGGCATAAGCCCACTCAGTACGTAAACGGCGTACTGCTCTTCAGCACCGAATACCTGTGAAAACACAACTGCCAGGATCAGGGTAGTCATGAGCGGATTAAGCATCGTCCAGGCAATCCCAAGGATCGAACGTTTATAGCGGGTGACTACATCTCTTCTGACCATCTGGAACAGCAGGTTGCGGTATTTAAAGATTTCTCGCAGCTCTTCAAGAGCCGCGATACCGCGTTTGGAAGAATCATACACAGGCAGCGATTCAGTTGAGTTCATGTGATGGAGAACTTTATATACGAAAGAAGTTTGAGGATGAGAATTTCTACCTCATGCACTCAAAGACGCCAATTCAGGGGATTATAGCATGCGACGCAGGCCCAACCGCACCTTCAGCGGCAGCCAGGCATACAACCAAGGGCGTAACCTGGCTTTGAACGGCAGCCATGAAAAACGGCTGCCACCATCTCGCAGGTGAATTCGCACCATCTCCGGCCAGCAGCGTTCATCTGCCACGGTGGTTTTCCCGGAAGAATGCAGTCTGAAATTAGCCCAGGTGTGCGGATGATATTTCAGGGCTGCCAGGCGCGAAATGCGCACCCACAGGTCATAATCCATGGCGAAATAGATCGAAGTGTCCAGCGGTCCAACTTGCTTCCAGAGGGAGGCGCGGAAGAATGCAGACTGTTGAGGGATGTGCACATACCCTCTCTTCAGGCGGTGGAAATCGGTCTGGCGGGCGGGAAATCTGCCGATGACCTCGGCTTTTTCATCGATTAGATTTGCATCGCCATAAACCATCCCAACGTCCGGATGGGCTCTCAAGTATTCGACGGCTTCATAAACAGTTCCAGGCAGATAGGTATCGTCGGAATTCAACCAGGCGAAGTATTCTCCTTGCGCTCGATTGAAGCCTTTATTGATCGCATCCGTTTGGCCCTGGTCGGGTTCAGATACCCACCAGGCCAATCTATCCTCATAGCGCTGGATGATCTCCTGGCTGCCGTCAGTAGAACCACCATCCACGATAATATATTCCAGGTGCGGGTAATCCTGTTCCAACACTGATAGGATGGTCTGCTCCAGGTATGTCGCCTGGTTGTAAGAAGGCGTAACAATCGAAAGCAGTGGTAGATCAGGCATCCTGTGTTCCTGGTTTCCAAATCCTGGAAAATTTATACCTGTGCGCAGATTTGTCCACAAGGATGCTCACTAATTTATCCATTCATCATCGCCGTAATACCTGGAAGCAGCTTCTCCAGTGATCTCACGAATCCGTTTGATTTCATCGGATGAAAGCCTGCGCTTCCAATTAGCCAGGTTCGCCTGGCTGTCCACACGCGTCCCATAAATATCCTGCCTAGCAATCTCCGTAGGATTGCCTGAAGCGCTTGAATTCCGGATTATTTTTTGAGCACCAGTCGAAAAGTCCAGGTCCAGCCTGCTGTAAAGGGTCTGGAATCCTGAAAATGGATCCCGGGAGAGCTCTTCATGCTTTACAAGGATGAATTCCGGGTTGGCTTCGATAAATTGCGATCCGACCTGGTAGAGGATGCGCCATAACAGGCTGCCGTTCCCAATCAAGTCAGCCTTATCATGATTGCCTTCCAACATCTTCTGGTAAAAAGGTGCAAGCCAATCCTGGACCAGTAACGGCTGGTCAATAAGATCACTGAAATCAAACGGCCAGTCCAGGCGCTTCAGACTGCTGACGAAAGCCGCAGGATGGCGCATCGTTATCACTACCGCGCACCCGAAGGTTTGTGCGATCCATGGAGCCGAAAAAAAAGCAAACGGGTCTTTGACCAATGGTCGTCTATTAAAAATCCAGCCTGACAGGAAAGATCTGGCATCACGAGCCATGCGTATAGCATCCTTAAACGAACGCAATGACCTGAGCTCATCCAGGGTATTGTAGCGAAAACTCAGTATGCGGCTGTAAGGTTGGTTATACTCAGCCGCGTTTTCCGAGCAAACATAGGTATACCAGTACTGAATTGGGCCGTTGAATACCCCAGGCCTTCGCCAGCGGTTGAACGGCTCGCTGATGTAGGCAGTCTCTCGGCTGGCTGTAAGCATTTTCCCGACCCAGGTTGTGCCGCTGCGGTGTGCCCCTGTCACCAGGATCGGTGGGCGTGGATTTTTAACAGCTGTCATCGGGCCATCCCACGTTGCTCATTTTTGCGCAAGATGAATCCCTGGCCAGCCGTCAAGTAAGTTGCCGCTGGATTCACTACTGGACATCAATTCAGCAGCCAGCTGCTGCTGACGTCTCAGCTGGTAGGGGGCTCGAAGGCGATCCAAAATAAAACCCAATCCGATCCCGGAAAGAACCGCGTACAGAATGCGATGCCAGTGTTTTAATGCATATCCCGGCTTTGAGCCGGTTGCCAGGAGGTAACTGCGTAAAGCTTCCCGGTATTTTCCTCCATCGAGCAAGTAGCGGGCGCTCAACCGGTATGCGCCAGCCCGTACCCCCCGGCGGTCCTTTTGAACGATTCGCTCAAGATCGGGAACCGTGTGCATCCATTCCAGAATGCGCATGATTTCATTGCTGAATCCAGGGGATTGGGAAACGTTCTTCGCACCGGGATGGTGGCGCGCCGCCGCCCAGGGAAGCGAACGTGCTTGATTCTCGCCTTCGCTACCCCCGGCATAAAGAACAGGCGCCAATTGGGCGATGCGAATCCATAGGTGATGGTCGAGCATAAAATTGTATGAAGGATCGAGGAAACCAGCCTTTTCGAGGATGGAACGGCGCATGAAAACCGCGGGCTGGCAGATGATTCGAAATTTCACCAGCTCCTGGAGCCCCCAATCACCGAATCCAAGCCATTTCAGCGGCCAACCGCGCTGGTCCACGGCTAAAGCGTCTCCAAAAACCATTCCAAGTTCACGGTCAGAATGGAACGCTTCCACTGCTCGTGAAACCGCCTGCGGGAGATAAAAGTCATCCGAATTCAGCCAGGCCACAATTCCACCTTGGGCTTTCGACAGGCCTTTATTTATCGCTTCCGACTGGCCTGCATCACGCTCAGAAATCCAGCCAGTCAGCCTGTCGGAAAAATTTTGGATGATCTCAACGCTTCCATCGGTAGAAGCTCCATCGACTACCCAGTATTCGATCGGGGAGTAATCCTGTGAAAGCACGGAGCGGATGGCATCCGGCAGGTAAGCAGCCTGGTTAAACGAAGGGGTGATGATCGTAACGAGAGGATTCAAGGACGCACAGCAGGATCAGGTGCAGGCTGGTTCTCGTTCATCGAGAATATCAGGTAGCCGCTTCCCTGGGCAAAAATTGGATAATGCTCGTAGAGTTCCTGTTTCAGCTCGGGTTGATCTTCGAACTGGCGGAATGAAGTGATTAGAAAGTATGATTTATCTGCGGTCTGGCGAGTAAAGAAGCTTGAGAATTCTTTATTGCTGCCTCGCAAGGAATTCAGGTTTTGCTCTCCCCTATTAGGCCACAGCGAGACTTTCTTCCACCCGTAATACATCAGGCGGTAGCCGTAATCCTGGGTCAGGGCGATTATTTTCCCATCCTCAGGAAGATAGGATGCTATCTCCTGCCAATACGAAGGTTCGTTTCGGAAATCCTGGCTGCTCAACGGGATGACGGTTGTCCAGAGAAAATATCCCAGAGTCAATATGACCAAGCTGACCAGTGGCATTCGCCAGACCGGCTGCCATCCTGCAGCTTTGGCATAGAGCCAGCAAGTAACAGGTACCGATGACAGTGCCGCGAGTGCGACCACCTGCAGGTGGTAATAATTGTGACTGTACATTTGATATGGAAAGAAAAGCCCATAAACGATATACCCGCTCCAGGCGCCCAAAAAGAATGCCTGGTTGCGCGAACGGGAAATTAGAACGCCTACAGCTGCAAGCACCAGCACTGCGGGAGTTAAAAGTCTCTGCACCAGCGCAATCCAGCGCAAGTAAAACCACGGCTGTAGTAGAAGGTGTGAGAGAGCCACGGTCCAGCTCTGAAAATATTCCGCTGCCCGTTCATTGCCGAGAAAGATGGAATAGATAACTGGTGGCGCAACTATTATTCCCGCCATGGACCATAACTGGGGATTTTTCAACGCCTTAATGAATCCAGGGCGCTTGAATCCGGTGCTGTAAAGGAAGATGGAAACCCCGATTCCAGCGATAGTGTAGATCGCAATGGCCTTCGTCAATATCGCCATTCCACCGCAGATTCCGGCCAACACAGCCAAATTCCATTGTAGTTCCTCTGACCAGCGGTAAATAAAATACGAAAATATTAGCAGCCACATCACCATTCCAGGATCAGGCTGGAAGGAGCGGCTGGCAAAAACGCCAAACGGCAGGAACACGTAATAGGCTAGAGCGACTATCGCCGCCAAGATCGCAGCTCTTGGAATACTATTTGATGAGAGTGAGCTGCGGACCAATGCGGCAGCTGCCATGCGCCTGGACAGTGCAAACAGAGCCATTCCACCAATCATCCAGAAAAGCGCATTGATGATTCGAGCGATCCAAATATATTCTCCTCCCACCAGCATATATGTGATCGCTGTCAGGCGTTCCAATATGGAGGGCTCATATTGGCCTGTTGATCGCCAGAATGCGACTGCCTTCTGGCGCAGGTTCTCGTCAACGGTTGGGAGCATTTCATAGTACATGCCGCGAGCGATAATTGCTCCTCGCAGCTGGCGTGTTGGATGAAAGTCAATCGGTTGATCTGTGAGGTCGTACAATCGGAGCGCGAATCCAGCCACAAACACGAACAGAACAGCCAGATACAACCAATTTACTCGGGAGCTTGCAGGTTCTATCAACCCAGTTTTTTGAATACCAGTCCTCAGAATAATGTCTCGTACGCGACCTTGGGAAATACTGTTAATTTACCATCGACCGTCGCATCCAGCACCTGGCGACCGGCATCTTCGTAGGCTCGGCGTGCTCTGGTGTAACCTCTCTCAGAAGTATCCAGGTCGGGCAGCTGCCAGCGGAAGCCTTTGCCGAAGTAAGCTGGATGAAAGTGATCGAGGTCGTCACCAGGCGATACCACGGTCATATTCGGTTTGCCCTGGGTGGAAAAGCTGTGATCGACACCGATCAGGATTACCTGCTGGAAACCCAGGTGATAGGCCAGCTGTAAAGCGACATAAGTGACTGTGGCGCCTTCCCACAGGCGGCCGCGAGCGTCAATTGCAAAGCGTGGTCCTGTATAAGTGGTGTGCAGGAACACCATGTCTGGAGTAGCTGGAATGAGGTTTCTGGCTCGCCATGAGATGAACTTCGGGATTTTGAGACCAATGATTTCCGCTGCACACTGCTCGATCACCAGGTTATTTATCGACAGGTAGTAAGTCGTGGAGAAACCCAAATCCGGAAACAGCAGGTAGATGCGGTTAAGACCAAATGTGTATTCGTTCTGCAGCCTGGAAAGGTCGGTTTTTTGTAAGCTGGGACCATTGCCGATGATAAAACATCGCTCACCGCGATGCGTGTCTTTAAATCCTGCCAACTGCCGGATGCTGTCCCTGCGCTGTGGGTGCAGGTATGCTGAAGGCCATAAAGTCGCGCGTTTGAGCGCATACCAGGCGCTGCTGGCGGAATACCATAAGATTTTTGGAGTGTGTTTCTTTAATTTCTGGCGCATGAGGGTGAGCTGGCGTAATTCGGCGGACGGGTTCATTCAGTGCTCAGGCGGGCTGTTGCACCGCCATCCACGATCAATGCCTGGCCGGTCATGAAGGAAGATTGAATACCATCAGCCAGGAAGTAGATGGCATGTGCGATTTCCTCGGGTTTACCAATACGACCATTAACCGTCTTGCGTGCCAGGTTATCCAGCCTTTCCTGGATATCACCACCCTCCAAATTTCCGCGAGTGAGTCCGGCTCGCAGCATGGGAGTGTCTACAGCTCCGGGCAGGATAGCGTTGGCGCGAATTTCATCGGACGCCAGCTCGATGGCGATCGCGCGGGTTAATGCCAGCAAACCGCCCTTGCTGGCAGCGTAAGCGCTGATATTGGCAGAAGTAGCCACCGCATGGACTGAAGATACATTCACAATGGCCCCCCCATGTGCCTCTTTGAGCAGCGGGTGGGCAAGTTTTATGGCCAGGAAAACCGAGCGCAGGTTAGACGCCATCACGGCATCCCATTCCTCAACCGTGGTCTGCAGGATTGGTTTTTCTACTTGAAAGGCCGCGTTATTTACCAGGGCATCCAGGCAGCTGGTGAAGTTATTCACCTGTTCGAAGATATACTCCATGTTCTCACCGATCGAAATATCAGATTGGATGAAGAGACCATCTCCTGGAAAAGTACCGCCGAAAGGAGAGCGGTCAACACCAATCACGCTCCAGCCGTTTTGTACGAAAAGACTGACTGTGGCACGGCCGATACCTCCCGATGCCCCGGTAATCATCATATACCTGGTGGACATAAGTTCCTCCTCTTACCAACCATCTGGCGGTTTCATTCCCAAACCAACCAGCAGATTGTGAATGGTATTGGTATGCACACGCTCCCAGGCGATAGGGCTGGAATTTGCGTTATGGGGTGAGAGCATGACTTTGTCGAAGTGCCTTAATTTACTCGTTTCTGGTAAAGGCTCGGATTCGAAAACATCCAGCGCTGCACCGGCAATCTGGTGTTTTAGTAATGCGTCGACCAGGTCTGGTTCATTTATCAGCGGACCGCGCGCAGTATTGATCAAGACCGCGGTTGGTCTCATTAATCCCAGGGTGCGTTGATTGATCAATTGAAAGCTGGTGGGATTCAGGTCACAGTGCAGGCTGACGAAATCTGAGGCTGCCAGCAGTTCTACCAGGCTGGTCATGATCACGCTGTTGGATGTGATGAACAGCGGATCTATCTCGACGATGTCGGTGCCGAGTATTCGCATGTTGAAAGCCCGGCTGCGCTGGATGACGGCCTTGCCGATTGTGCCCACGCCAATTACCCCTAGAGTGCATTCGCCGAGCGATACGCCGGGAATTTTATCCCACACACCGGCCTTCATCGCGCGATCGAGCCAGGGCTGCCGGCGGGCAAAAGCCAGCATATACCCGAGGGTTGTGTCTGCTACCGGCTCCGTGAAGGCTCCGGGTGTGCGGAAAACCTGGATGCCCATGCTCTCGGCAGCAGCATGGTCGATCGAGTCTATCCCCGTTCCCCATTTGGAGATTACTTTCAAGCGCGGGGCGCAGGCATCGAGGACCCGGGCGCTGTAGCGATCGTCGCCGCAGAGCGTGCCATCGAATTTTCCAGCGTATTGGAGCAGCTCCTGTTCTTCCAGGCGTTCCTGTACACTGGCAACCAACAGCTCCAGGCCGTATCGATCGGAAAGGGTCCGGAAGCGGTCAATAATTGGGATCATATAAGGAGCAGTGACAAGAATGACAGTCATTTTCTATTTGGTTGGTAAGTGGATATTTGGTATGGAAAATCTCATTGGTTCCTATCTGGAACCCAATTTACTATGAAGCTCAATTAAAAAGCTGGTGATGGAGAAATCGAGCTCATCATCGATGTCCCAGGCTTCCGCTGCTGGAATCTCATACATCATCGGCCGGTCTCCCAGGCGATTGTGCCGCAAGAGCAGCTGCTGCCGCGAGAAAATATACATGCAGGAATTTTCCTCAAACACGGGCGGCAGGTCCTGTGTCTGCAGTAAAATGGCTGGATTGTGGTTGATGGGTCGTGCCAGTTGGTCCCATAAACGTGATTGGATGCGAGTAACCGAAAAAAGCGAGTCGTAAACCAGCTTCCCAGCGAGAAAATCCTGGATCGCACTCGAAATAGTCTCTGATCGCAGAAGGGGGTTGGTGCTGTGGGTTTGCAGGTAAAAATCAGCCTGCACCAAACCGGTGTCATGTGCCAGTATTTTGTTCATCGGGATATCATCGGCGCGCAAGTGCTCGGGACGCTCGATGATCCTGACCTGGGGGAAATGCGCGGTTATTCCATCCATAATTGGAGGGCTGTCGGTGTCCACCGCGATTTGCGTGATCTCGGGGCACGCGAGCAGTGTCTCAACGATGTAATGAAAGAGGGGCTTGCCTCCCAGGGGACGGTAATTTTTCCCCGGGACACGCTGGGAGTGGTGGCGCATCGGGATCAAGGCTGCGATGGTTGTCATTGGATTTTCCAGGATTTATTCAAATTGAAGTGTTATCGATTACCAGCTCTCGTCGTTTTCGTAACCCAGGCGGATGAGCAGGTCTCCGGATACTTGTTTGAAGACTTGCTTATGCGCTGGATTGAAAGCTTCCCGCCAGCTCCCAGATTTCCCGCTGCGAAAAGTTGGGGAGCGTGAGGGATCGATACCCTGTATAAGTATTTCGATAGCCTGTTCACGCGGAAACCGGGTTGCAAAACCTCTCAGGATCGCATGGTCGAGCACCCTGGTTATCGCGTCCTTGAGCTGCTCGATAAATTCCTCGTAACGTATGGTAAAAATCTGCGGATGGCCGAGCCAGTCCAGATACGGCTCAAAACGAGAGCGGATATCCGGTAAGGGCAGTGGCTCATTTTCCTCTTTATGGTTCCGTGAATCTCTCAGCTGTTCAACCGCTACTCCCTGTATGCTGGCGAGCAGGCGGCTGTCGAAATCAGGTAATTCATCCTGAAAATAATTATGATGAATGTGCTTTGATGCCATGCTGGTTAAATAATGCACATGTGAGACTGCTACATCTCTTGGATCGCGCAAGATAAAGTAAGCAGCGAATCCAGGCCTGAGAAAATTGTTGATCGCTTCCGGAAAAGCATGGATATGCCCATAGGCGATATCCCCAGGGAGCAGGCGATTCAAGTCTGCCAGGATTTCATTTACCGTTCGCTGGCTGCCGGTATCTCCGCGAAAGGTGACAATCGCAGGCAAGCCGCTGACCACTGCCGGTCCGATGCGGGCAAATCCCGCCAAAACCTGAGTCAGCAGGTGGGTGCCGCTTTTAGGGAAAGAATTTGAGAACAGGATCGGAGATTCCGCAAGAGCCTTGTTTCCATAACGCAGGTTTTTAGCTGTCCTACGAAGTGTACGGCGCAAGATGCGAGCATCCAGCCACAGCCATGATCCCGCATTCCCCAGGACACTACCAGGCATCGCCGCTTTCGTAACCCAGCCGGTGGAGCAAATCCCCAGTCAGATCTTTAAAATGAATCTTGTTGGCGTCGGTGAAATGCTCGTGCCAGCCTCCTGTCTGCCCCTTGCGAAATGTGCCGGATTTCTGGGGTTTTATCGCGATCTGGAGAATTTCTAATTGCTGCTGGCGAGGGTAGTACGGTTTATAGCCGCGGCTTTCCAGGTAATCAAGGATTCTCCCCAATGCTTTTTCACGCTTGAGGATGAGGTCTTCAAAGCGCAGGCAGAGCACGGAGACTTCATCCAGCCAGCCGATATAGCCCTGGTATTTCTTAGCGATGGGCGATAACACTGATCCGGGTTCTTCGACGCCTTCGATGGCGGCGTTAATTCGTTCTTCCATTGATCCTAAAGCCTTGGTGTAATAAGCATGCATACCATGACCGGTGTGCATTTGCGTGGCATAAAATACGTGAGAAATGATCATGTCGCGCGGGTCCCGGTAGACAAAGATCATTGCTCTTCCGAGCTGTGTCAGAAGGGAATTGAAAGGAGTCCTGGACTGGATGTATCCATAAGCGATATCTCCGGGGCGCAGGCGCATCAGGTTCTTAACAATCTGGTCGTCGGGTAGCTTGTCGTTGAACTCATCCCGGTTGACCGGAGGGAAACCCGGATTCACGAATGGCCCCAATTGGCTTAATCCCTGCGCAACCTGGTAAATGAGATGTGACCCGGACTTGGGCATGGCGTTTGCCAGAACTGCAGGAGAAGCGTTCAGCTGTTCAGAACCCCAGCGGCGTGCGGCCAGCATCCTGCGTCCCTGCCAGCGGATTGTCTTAAGCCAATGCTTGCTCTTCTGGATCAAGTCCATTTGAAGGATTAAGAATTTGGGGAATTACGAATTGAATCGCGATCAGCCCAGGTGAGCGTCTGGCTGCGGGAGGCGGCTCAATACCACCAGACTCTTTTCACTTAACAGGCTGACCACTTCCCAAACCGCCTGGAAAGAAATTTTCAATTCTACGGCGATGTCAGCGACCGAGCGGGTGCCGTCGCAGCGTTCCATGATTTCAAACAGGCGCTGGTGTCCCTGTGGGTTTTTTTGATAATCGATCCAGATCCCGTAACCAGAACAGAATACCTCCCCCTTAAATTTGTTGATTACATAATAATTATCTTCCCAGGCCTGCAGCAATCCTAAAACCACATTTTTCGAAGCTTCCAACCTGGATTCAGAAATTATTTCAGGGGTATCCAGGTTGGAATGGTATTCGGGATAAGGCCAGGTAGGAGAACTGCGTTGTTCAACACGTGACAACGAGAGCATCGGCACGCGCACACCAGGGGCATTAAACTGGCGTTCGTCGTTCTGGATGACTTTCCGGAAAGGGGCAGTATAGGCATCCGCATCAAAGTCCTGAAGTGCGGATTGAAAGCAACGATCTGTCTGGCTGTCGGGTTGAAAAGAACCCTGCAAGGCGTGAGGGTGATCATTTCCCAACATCTCCAGGAACAGGCCGCCAGCCATGTCGGGAATAAGATCTTCGTGGTGGCTTAGATACGCCACTGAGCCAATAGTCTCTGGTAGGATCAACAGCCGGTAAGTGTAATGCGGCTGCGGACCTGCCAGTAATGCACGGGCAACATCCAGACTTACCACGACCCCGGTCAAATCATCATTGACCATCGCCGGATGGCATAGGTGAGCGACCAGCATGAAGCACTGCTTGCTCTTTCCCGGTATGACCAGCTCGCCAACCTTGAGGGTTGACTGTTCGAATCGTGTCCGGATGACGACTCGATATGATTCGTCCTTCAACTGGTCGCGTAGCACCTGCGAAACACACAACCCCCAATTCCTCTCATAATATTTAAAAACAAAAGGGACGGCCTGTGGAAGGCGTGGATGGACGTGCAGATGTTCGAATAATTCCTGGCGGCTGACGATTCCTTCGAAGGGGAGCGAATATGACAGGACATGCAACGGGTGATCCGAATAATCCAGCAGGCGGTGTCCATCCAGGGTCTCCAGGTATGCTTCGGAACAGGTCCATTTCTCAGGAATTTTCCAGGTCCAGCATTTTTCTCCAGTGGGGTATTCGTGGATGACCATGCCCGCTGAAGTTCTCTGCGAAGATCCAGAACCGTTAATCTCTTCTGTAACCCGGTAAAGTGCGTGGTCGAAACCATCTGAAACCAGGTCGCGTTTCAGGAACCAGAGCTCGTGGATCAGCTCAAGCATCGATTTCATTTGATTGTTGTACTGGGCGGTTAGTCACCAGGGACCATGGATCTGCAGATAAAAAATAATCCACTGCAGAAGTGAATTCTTTCAACCTACAGCTCGATATCTCGCCATAGTTAAAAGATACTGAACGCCACAGTGAGCGCTCCTTAAGAAGTTTTTGAACCGGGTCAGCAGTTAGCTGCGGATTAATTTCCGGGTCACGGACATACATCCGGTATGTCTTCTCCTGCCAGCCTTCACCTGTACGCACCATCCCTCGAAAATCTTTCCAATAGCGGTATGGGACGTTGAGGCGCTGTTCCGAGTAGTGAAAGATCGAGGATGCCCAGATATCTGCGCCGAGCAGCAGCAGCTTGAAGTCCAGCTCAAGCATCTGCTCGAAAGCCGAACCTGGATCAAAAGCTGAAAGTGTATCGCGTGCTGCCAGGTCTTCAGCGTACCGTCCTAAAACTGCCAGTGATTGCATTGGGTGTGGCGTCCGCTGTGCACCTGGCTGCTGGCGCACGTACTCGGAGAATACACCCATGCCATCGGATGGAGTATTCAGTGAATCGTAGCGCCCCTCGTGTGCGAAGGCAAAGTTGAATGCTGGTACTGCAAGCGTGCCTTCAGGTCCGATGACCTGCCTGAGAGCTGACAAATAAGTCTGCGGTCCGTTCCTGGGATGCCCCAGGTATTGAATGGCCGAGTGCACCAGTACGCCATCACCAGTGACCAGTCCAACTTCCTGCAGGCAGCGAATCACCTGATCTTCAGAAACTTCCTTCATCTGCCTCTCTGTATTCACCTTTCATCATGCGCATCTGAAGCAACTCAGGTTTCATTCCCAGGTATTCGATCAGCTTGATAATCGGTTCATTGCTGACGAATACCTGCGCCTCCAGGGAATGCACCTCTTGAGCCCAGCACCACTCGATCGCCAGCCGCAGCAGCTTTTCTCCGATTCCCAGGCGGCGCACTTCAGGCTCTACCCACATATCCTTAAGCTCACCAACCATTACTCCCCCCAGGTACTCAGGAACACGCTTGAGGCGCGCCAGGATGAAGCCGACGACTTTTCCCTGGTATTCGGCCAGGTAGACGACGCTGAAGCGTCCGATAGTGCGGCGAAAAATATCCAACCATTTTTCCCCGACCCCATCCACGACCGGAAAGTTATAACCGTATTCGTGAAGCAAGCCGTCCAGAAGGTCATACATATTTGCCACAGTTGGGAGGTCAGCTTCAGCCGCCAGGCGGTACGAGACTTCGTCAATAGAGTAGTCGAGGTTCATTCGAGCGCCTCCCGGACATTTGCAGGCCACTGCGCCTGGTCCAGACCATATTGATAAACAAAGGCGAAAGCCATTCGTTCCAATCCAAATGCCGCACAGCCGGTGTGCGCTGGTGTCCCATCGGGAAGGGTGATGTTCAGGTTTCGCCCGAAGAAATCCTGATGGTAGTTATAGGATCCCACGGCCAGGGTCGAATTCCGGTAAGGTAGTAAAGCACGGATCTCGAATTTCAGCTGGAAGGCGCTTTGAAAGGCAGCCTGCTTGCGAAATTCGCCGATAAAGAATGGATCATTTGCGCTTTCAACTCGATAGGCAAATCCAAGTTCCTTAAAAAAAGGTTCCATGCGCTGGCGAGCCAGCTCGCGGTTCTCAAGAACAAACTCTTTCGAACCGACGAAAATTACTTCTCGCATAGTGAAGTTCCACAACCGTTCAAGTGAAGTCAGGTTGATAGCCTCATAACGGAAACAGCTGCCCACCGCTGTAGTAATGGATTTTCCTCCCACAAGAGGTTTGTCGGCCAGGGAAAGATAATGATGGTAGCACACCGCTGGAGAAAGCAGTGTTCTTATACGCGCAAAGGATTCCATTGGTGAATTTAGATTCCCCCGGTCACAGGCTGCTGTCTCAGAGAACCTGTCGATCACTTCGAGATTTTCGCGCAGATGAGTGACAAAGCTCAATGAATGGGGGAAGGCCCTGAAATAATGCACTCGTTCCATGAATTGAGCCGGGATCAGGGTTGGGAAGCGGCGCGGCTCCGCTTCGAATGAGCTCGCCAGGTCGATAAACTGGCGGTCGAAGAAATCGATCAGGCGGCTTAGCAAAGGACCAATGGTGAATATGCCTTCGGCTTCCTGCGAGACTTCTCTTGCAGCAGCCAGTTCCGGCATCGGGTCATCATGATATGGTAGTTGGCGGTCCAGCTGGTCTTCCAGTACCTGGATTTTTGGTTTGAACGCACCCCTGGCCATTGAATTGACCACCTGCTGCGTTTTGCTGATAATCTCAGCCTTCCGACTTGCATTGATCTCCTGTCCACGAGGGTTTAAATGCAGGACTATGCGATCTGGACTCACATCTGCCTGTGTAATCGATTCGTCCACATAGGCCAGCTTGGAACGAATCTCTCCTACCATGTAATCTGGTATCAATACTTCTGGTTGAATTTCGACCTGGACGCCTGATGATGATTTTTTATTCGTGTTCATTTTCTTTGAGGAATTGTAGGATCTCAGGGATACTTACCAGCCGGGCAATTGTTTCAGCATTCACTTCCACGCCATATTTCTCCTCCAGACGCATCAGAATCTCCATATGCCCCAGAGAATCCCATTGAGGTAGGTCTCCAAAAGTCAAGTCGGCAGTCACCATTTCGATGGGCACCTTCATGGCATCAGCAAGAAGCGCTTGAATTTCTTCAACGAGTGGTTGATCGATTTGAGATGGCATGCAATTCTTTGAGTGTAAAGTTTTCGCCAGCGAAAGACTTGATGAGACCAGGTAGTGAGTCGATTCAGCAGCTTTTCAGGTAAGAGGAGGTTTTATCTTACAAACCCCAACTGGCTGATATTGAGGATCCCATTTCCCCCACGGCATACCCGAGGTGCCAGATTTGAAGTAAAACTTCGCCAATCCGTCTCGTAATTCACCACAATCCCTCAAACTGGCGAATAAAGAGTCGTACTGGCTGTAATTGGAAGGTGTCGCTTCTGGCAGGTCGAATATCTGTTTCAAGGTCTTATCCGTGTAGCACCAGGCCTGAGAGGGCACATGCCAGATGTCCTCGTTTTTTCCGGCCACGAGGGTGGCGATAAGCCTCCCTCCAGGCTTGAGCACGCGCATTAATTCCTTAACCACTATGCGCAAGCTTGCCCGGGAATTATGCTCCAATGCCGAGACTGCTAGGACCATATCGATAGATCCAGTCTGGATATCTTCCAGGTTTGACAGATCCTGGTTATATATTCTCACGCAGCCCTTTACGGGATTTGAAAAGTAATAGCCTGCCAGCTCACGGAGCTGCAACGTCAAACGCCTCAATCCACCTTTTTGGGCAGTCCCGGTTGATCCCCTGCGAAAACCAGCCAAGAAAACCTGGCGTGCGGGGAGCAGATCCTCCGTTCGTAATCCTTGTACCCGGAAACGCCTGCGAAACCGCAGCGGCAAAGCTGCACGGCTCATGCGATCGACGCTGGTCACGTTTGCCCCTTGCTGAGCCAGGAACCACTGCAGCACACCTGTTCCAGCGCCGGCATCCAGCAGGTTCTTATTGGTAAGAAGATCGAGGCGGGTGATAATCCAGACCAGGTCAAGCAGATAATGCCAGCCGAGTTCTACTCCGACTGACCGGGAGAAGTCTTTCAGATTCTCAACAAGGGGGCGATGATGGTCTAACAAATCAACCGGCAGGATTTCAATGCAATCCTCTGAAGAAGGTGCATTTCTTGATGCCATCATAGTTGGATGAATACCAGTTTCAATTCCCACGAAAATCTTCTTGAAGAAAAGAGTCTGGACGTGGATTTTCCAGGATGGCCTTCTCAAGCAGCCGGATGGTGCCTGATTTTTGAGAGAGCAGCTCCTGCCAGGAAAATGAGCTCAATTGGACATAGCCTTTGCGTTTCCCCTCTTTCAGGAATTTTTCGAAGCTCAAAGAGGCGCGGTAAAGCTGGTAATAAAGGAAGCGGCGGGCGTTCATTTTGAATTCAAGCGGTACTTCGATATTTTCGCTGGTCAGAAACCTTTCAGCAGTCTCCCGGTAGGCCTGGGTTGATTGTGGAAAGAACACCATTGGATACTGAGTGTACCGTGCTTTTCCCCCACACAGTACGGCTGCTCCTAGAATTGCTGCCTCCATCCCAATCGAGGAGTTGTAGACCATGACAAACTTTGCCCGCTGGATCAATTCGTAAGAACTGAGATACTCCTGTGAATCGATAAACCGGACGTTATCCAGTTTATTCAATTCCCGTTCCATAACCCAATCTCTAACACTTTCACGGCTCAGCTTGGCGGTGCCTGGCCGCATTTCATCGGGATGGGCGCGAATGACAAAATATGTCTCAGGATGTTCCCGGATGATTTCAAGAATTAATTCCAGCCATTCAAACATATAGGAAAAGACCTGGTTGGCATGCACCTGGCTGGTATCGTATATTACGTTGGTAAATACCGGAACAACCTGGCGGAATTTACTCGCCTTTTCGAGAAAATCCTGGTCGAGACCGCGCATCTCAGGCCAGAAGCGGATGCCCGCCATGGTAAATTTTCCCTGGAAGCGGCTTTCCAGGTATTCGTCCAGGTGCTGGTTTTGACGCTCGTTGAGAGTGAATTGAGTGGGTATGGGCATCGGATAAGCAGTGGCTTCGCCATCGGTAAAAAAAGCCGAGAAACGCTGGAATCCAACCTCGTGAGTTACAACACGCACACCGAGCTGATTTGCCACCCAACGCGCAACAGCTTCTGGAAACATGATTCCGTTGAAGATTACCGCCAGCATTGGTTGGAGGTCAGTGAGGTACCTGGCAAATTCATGTGCGAGATTTTCTGCGGATAAGATGAATTCACGCAATAAATAGCGTGTTTCCGGGTCATCGGGGAGAGTGTGCCGGCGCAAAGCCCAGCGTATGGATGGAAGCACAAATTGTCCGAAGGGCAGGAGAATTTCAATTTCTCCACTATCCAGAGGAATGGCAGCCTCGAATTTGGAGAGGTCAGCGAGGTTTAATTCTTCCAGGTTTTTGGAAAGTACGGGATCAGGACGATATGTAAACCAGTGTACCTGAGCGCCCCGGTATAACCTGTGTGACTGCTCGATGCAGGCACTGCACGGTGGAGGAGTATGATAATCCTCGCGATTTACTCCCAGGACGCAGTGGCTCATACCTTTCCTGCACACAAAATGATGAATTGGCAGGCCTGCCAATCTTAAGCCGGAGCTGGAAAGGAAGGAAAAGGCGGCATTCTGGCTCAATCCACCCAGGCGGGCGGAAGCATTGAAAAACACAATGGGTTTGAGATCAGACCTGGGCCGGGCGTGAGCATGTACCTTCTTAGCGATAGCCAGGATGCGCTGCTGGCTGCGCCATTCCGCCAATCTGCTGCCTGCGTCAGTCTTTCTTTTCATTCATTTTTCTTGGCTTCGTGGTAAGCGTCTGAAAGGCGTTGAATGGCTATCAAAAAGCCCTCGCTTTCCCTCTGGTGACCCCTCCAGATTTCTGGGATCATCGTGCCGTGGTATTCGCCCAGGACTTTGAAGAAATGAACCCAATCGATCGCCCCTTCTCCGATCTGCAGGCCCTCGCCATCCAATCCAGCACCGTCTGAAAGGTGTAAGTGGCGGATATACGGCAGCATAATTTTCAACTGTTCGTAAAAATCCACCCTGGCCCAGTTGCTGTACAGCTTATGATGCGAGGCATCGTAGCAGAAGTTCAAGCCCAATGGAGCGAGGAATTCACAGATTTCGATGGCGTCCATGAAGGCATTTGTCAGCCACTGGCCGCCGAAATACCACGGATGTGGAGGCAAGTTTTCCAGGAGCAGCTCAGCACCAGAATAATCCAGCTCCTGGATAGACCTGCGCAGATTCGCATACAGAGCTTTCTTGTCCTTGATGGGATGATCCAGGCTCATCGCGCCCGGGTGAATGACAACTTTCGGGACACCCACGAAATATGGAGCCATTTCCCTGGTCAGGTTAATTGTCTTCTGTGCCAGGTCGCGAGAAGCAGCGCGGTGTTTTTCATCCAGCGAGCACAGATCCACCAGCGAGCGCTCCCAAAACTCAGGTGCATGTGCGACCAGTTTCAATGGGTGCTGTGAGCCCTCCGAGAAATCTTCTCCTGGATAGTGATCATCAAGGTCTTGATCGGTGTAATGGAATTCCAATAATTTCGGTTTATACGCCAGGACCTGTTCGTAATCTCGAAACCGGACGGTAAAGCCGTATTCCATTGGCAGAACCTGGTTGGTGTCCAGATCAATCTTCACACCCAGGTCGCGATCGAGAAAGGGCTCGTCTTCCTCGATGGTCCGGCTGGCAACACGCCCGACCAGCTCGCCGTAATGCTGGGGAGAAACGCCGAGTGCCGGCCCTTTTGTAGTTACCATCTCAGGTGTAATTTTTTCGCCAGCTTGAATTCGCCGGGTTGCCACCAGGCTCTTTGCCAGGACTTCACGATTGAGGATTTCGCCGCGTGAAATATACTTTTCTTCGCCGGTGCCCATCGCTATCGCCACCTGGCGGATATCGCGCACCATTTTATTGAAGCCCTGAGGTTCAAGGCTGGCAGCGTGATCAGGACCGTCCATGGTACGGTCAAGTGTCAGGTGGCGTTCGATGATGCAGGCTCCCAGAGAAGCTGCTACCGTCGATACCGCGATCCCGCGCTCGTGCCCGGAGTACCCAACGGGTACCTCGAAACGACGCAGCTGTTCCATGAAGCGCAGATTGATATCCTCGAAAGCTACGGGGTATGTGCTGTTGCAGTGCAGCAGGGCAAATTCAGCCCTGCGTTCTTTGAGGAAATTCACAGTGACCTCAACTTCGTGCATGTGAGACATTCCGGTGGAGATGATCAGGGGTTTGCCTTTTTTTACCAAGTGCTCGAGCAAAGGCAGGTTGGTCATATCGGCAGAGGCAACTTTATAAGCCGGAACGCCCAGGTTTTCGAGGAAATCTGCACTTACCATGTCGAAGGCTGAACACAGGAAGGTGATATTTCGTTCCTTACAATATTCGACAATCGTATGAAAATCATCTTCTGCGAGCTCGACCTGCTGGAGGATAGGCAGCAAGTAGCGCAGGGTCTTTTCTCCAGCATTGGCATTTTCCAGATATTTCCTGGGATATAGCGCTTTCAGGTCCCGTTTTTGAAACTTTACAGCATCTGCCTCCGCATCAACAGCCACATCGATCAGCTTGAGTGCCAGATCGAGGAAGCCATTATGGTTGACTCCGATTTCGGCGATGATGTATGTGGGTTGTCCATCCCCCACCAGACGACCATTGATATTTAATACTGGCATTCAATTACTCCCTGAACCGAAAACCAAGGTCCTGAAGGCTTACTTCACCTGACTCTAGTAATAACTCGGCTCGCCGCCAATCGCTGCTTGAATCGATGTCAATCCATTCGCTGGCATCGATCAACAAGGGTAAAATTTTATCCCCAGTCATAGAATTCTTTCGCATGATCGTCCTGGTCCAGGCTGCGTCTACGTAACCGGTCTGCCAGTAGATTTCAGGAAGAACCTGGCGGGGAAGGTTGTAGGGTTCTGGATCTTCTGTATTCAGTAGAGCCTGCATGAAACCATCTGGCCCGATCTGCCACATTTTAAAAGGATTTTGAAATGGCACGCACACAGTCCGGATTGAATCCGCGTCCGGTCTTGATACCAGCTGGTTTACCGCCTGGTCGATATGACTGACCCGTCGAAGTGGTGAAGTCGGCCGCAGCTGAACAATGACCTCCGGTTGATAACCCTGGTTTTCATTCAGCCATTGGATGGCATGCCGGAAGACTGGCAAATCAGGAGTGTGGTCTTGTGAAAATTCATTAGGGCGAATGAATGGCACCTCCGCCCCAAAACGCAGGGCTACTTCCGCAATCTCATCGTCATCCGTTGAAACGACCAACCGGGAAATCGACTCAGCTACCAGCCCGGCTGCGATGCTGTACGCAATCAAAGGATAGCCGGCAAAGCTGCGGATATTCTTCCTGGGGATTGATTTTGAACCGCCGCGCGCTGGGATGAGACCTAAGATTTCAGTCAAAGTCGAAAGAGCTCCGCTTCACCAAGCTGTCCAACCCCCATCAACAACCAGGTTCGCTCCAGTCATATATTGGGAAGCATCCGAAACAAGGAATAACAGCGCGCCGTTCAGCTCATCTTTTTCTGCCATCCGGCCTAATACCGCCCTGGCGGAATAGTTGCGCACAAATTCATCCTCGTGATTATTGAATACCCCACCAGGAGAAAGTGCGTTGACGCGGATATTTTTTCCGGCAAAATAAGTCGCCAGGTACCTGGTAAGACCCAATATGCCGGATTTTGTGACTGAATAGTATACAGGTTTGAATTGGGGCGATTTTCCTTCAAGCTGATAGATTCGCTGGTCAGGCCCAGCCAAGCCGTAGATAGAAGAGAGGTTTACGATCACGCCTCGTCCCAGACCCAGCATTACTCTGGCAGCAGCCTGGCAGCACAGGAACACGCCAGTCAGGTTCACTGCAAGCGCCTGGTTCCAGGCGTCGAGAGGAAAATCCTCAAATCCGCCAGGGACTGCATCAAGACCAACTGTTTGCGAGCGGAAGGGGTCAAATTTCGGATTCAGCGCCGCACTGTTAACCAGGATATCGAGCTGGCCATATCTCTTCCGAGTATCCTTGATCAGTCCCTCAACTGAGTCGGGATCGGTGACATCAACAGCTATGGGCGATATGCGGTTCGTACCTGTGATCAGCCGGTCGGCAGCAGCCTCTGCAGCCTCCTGATCGATATCCGCGAGGACAACTTCAGCTCCGGCTTCGACCAGCGTGCGGCAGAATTCCGAGCCCAGAAGTCCCGCTCCACCGGTGACAATGGCAACCCGGTCGTGAAGGTCAAACAGACTCAAAACTGATCCTGACTTGCTCATTAATTCTTGACGCTTACCGCAGGTTCCTTCTGGCCTTCCTGGACCTGGCCATCACCCATATTAATCTCGCTGGCTGGTTTTCCATCGCTATTAATCACGAAACCGCGCTCTTCAAGGAAAGACACAATCTTTCGGGCGTTGGTGAGTGCATCCGAGTTTACAGTATCCAGCGTGATTTCAGGGTTTACTGGTGCTTCATACGGGTCATCGACGCCGGTAAAACCGGTTATTTGACCCCGGCGGGCGCGTGCGTACAGGCCTTTGATATCGCGGACTTCGCAAACTTCGATCGGTGTATCGACAAATACTTCAATGAAATGCTCTTCTCCGACCATTTTCCGCACTTCGTTGCGCGTGGCGCGGTATGGGCTGATCGCTGCACAAATAACAGTCCCACCATGCCTGGCGATCTCTCCAGCTACGAAGCCGATCCTCAAGATATTCGTGTCCCGGTCTTCGCGCGAGAATCCTAGGCCTTTCGAAAGGTGTGTGCGGACAACATCCCCGTCCAGCAAAGTCACCTGGCGGCCGCGTTCCAGTAGAAGCGATGTCAGTATCTCCGCTGTGGTCGATTTTCCTGAACCGCTCAGGCCCGTGAACCAGATACAGGCGCCCTGTTTATGGCGCGGTGGGTACATCTCCTGCAGGATCTCAGCCGTTTCCGGTCGAGTGAACCATTCTGGCAACAGCTTTCCTTTCGCCAGGTAGTCATCGCGAACTTGCGTACCAGAAATAGAATAAACCCTTGCACCCTCGGGCACCTTGGGTTCCTCTTCATAGCGTTCATCATCAGCCAGGTACACCAGCTCTTTAAACTCAATTGGTTGAACACCGATTTCGTTCGAATATTGTGAGACCATGAGCTGAGCTTCGTACGGCCCGTAAAACGGCCGGCCCTGGCTGTCTTTCCCCGGACCGGCGTGGTCGCGGCCGATGATCAAATGAGTCGCTCCGTAGTTACGGCGGATGATGGCGTGCCAAAGCGCTTCCCTGGGTCCAGCCATGCGCATGGCCAAGGGCAGGAGGCTGAGTAAAGTGCGTTTTTGATCGTAATAATTTTCGGCCAGCGCACGATAAACCCGCACGCGGGTGTAGTGATCGACATCACCGGGTTTGGTCATACCTACGACCGGGTGGATCAGCAAGCTTCCATCGATTTCTTCAGCTGCCCGCTTCGTGAGCTCTTCATGAATGCGGTGCATCGGATTGCGAGTCTGGAAGGCGACGACATGGTTATTTCCCATCGTCTCCAGCCGGCTGCGGACCTGTGCAGGTGTGAGTCGGAGCTCGGCGAAGTCGTAATATGCGGGTAAATTTATAACTTTGAGCTCTCCGGAAATATATACCTTACCCCAGCGCACCATTTCGGAAATCAACGGATGGCGTGGGTCTGTGCTGCCTAAAACGAGGCGTGCTTCACGCTGTGAATCGAAGTGAAACATCTCTTCGATTTGCATGATGGCGATGGTGTTGTTGCGAGAATCGCTCAGTACTACCTGTTCTCCCCAGCTGGGCATTGCACCTTCATCAACCGGTAAGACGACTGGAATGGGGAAGAGCATCCCATTTTTCAAGCGCATTTCTGTTAATACTCGCTCGTAATCGTTCCTGCTCATGAAACGATCGAGCGGAGAAAATGCTCCGGTTGCCAGTAACTCCAGATCACACAGCGCGCGGGCTGAAATCTGGACCGAAGGCAGTCCACGTGAGCGCTCCAGCAGCTCTAGGCGTTCCTCCCCGGTGACTACCAGGTTGACCAGCCGGTCTCCATATGGGCTGATCAGCTGGCTTTTCTTTTCTTGCTTGGTCATAACAATTTACTCCTTAAGATTTATGGCAAAGTGTGGAAATTCCAACTGGATGCCGAGATTATTATTTTTGGATTTTTTTTACGCGGTCGGCAATTATAGCAGGTTATCCAAATTCAATATTGCTTACCAGCCTGCCTTCTTTCTGCGATGTCATCGCAGCCAGGCAGAGCTGTAAGGCCTGTATGCCGTCTTCGAGCGAGCAAACGGGTTCAGCGTCCCCGTGCATAACCTCTAGGAAGTGGCGCATTTGAGAAAGAAAAAGCTGGTTGCGGTCAAGGCCTGCAGGTGAAGGTAAGCTTTCCCAGGATGATTGGCTCGAACGAGACACCCGGACTATCCCATCTGCATTGTCCCAGCGGATTGTGCCCTGTGAACCAACGATTTCCAGGTGGTGAGAGGCGGGCTGCTGGCAGTAGTCCAGATGCAGACTCCCAAGCAATCCATTGGCAAACCGCAGCCCGATTTCTGCCACCGCTTCAACCGGGATATCCAGGTCGCTTACCTGCGCCGAAAATGACCAGATCGCAGTGACTTCGCCAATGATCCAGCGCAGATAATCCAGCGGGTGGCTGAGGGTCAGGATTACGCCGCCGCCCAAATCAGTCCGGGCACTGTAGCTCAGACGGTAATCTTCCCAGGGATGCCAGCCGGGTAAATGCTCTCCCCAATGTGCACGGGCGGATACCGGCTGACCGATCGCCTCATCTTCGAGCAAGTGCCTGACTTGCTGCAGTCCAGGGTGAAATCGGAAATGGTAACCGACCAGGACCTGGCCTCCTCCAGCCCGAACGGCTTCGATAAACTCAGGAACCTGTTCCATGGAGTCCGCAATCGGTTTTTCCAGCAGGATATGGCACCCCACCCTGGCAGCCTGGATGGCGACATCCATGTGCAAGCGTGTTGGATTGGAAATGATCACTGCATCGGGATGGTGGGAAAGGGCGGCATCCAGTGTGCGCTCTACCGGGAAACTCTGCAGGTCAGCATCATGTAACATACCCTTGTATGTCCTGTACAGGATGATGTCACGCTCTCCCAGGGCTATCAGGTTGCGCAGATGGCGTTGGCCGATCGATCCCAGTCCGGCAATCAGAAACCGCATATTGAATCCACCCAATCTATCGATCTAGCTTGTCTCATAACCCCAATCTGTTAATGTGTCTCCGGCTACCTGCAGGAAGAGGCGGCGGTCCCTGGTTGTGAACATCTCCCGCCAGGAGCCTTGCCGTCCTCTTTGTACTGGTGCAGCGATCTCACGTGCTTTCTGCTGCTGCCATTCTGCATCGGGATTCCGGTGCATTTCAGCATCTACGGCCTGTTCTAATTCTCCTGGTGGGGGTGAAGCCTTCAGAAAATCCCAAAGCCGGGTCAGTTCTTGCCAGGGCTGAGCCAGGAGGTCTTCGTAACGTGAAACCAGGTAACGCTCACAATAAAGATTCGTTCCCAGTAAATGGGTTTGAGTCACATTACGAACCCAACCTTCAGCAGCACGCTGGATACCTTCTTCCGAGAATAGTGATCGTTCTCCGCGCCGGAAAGGCTCAGGATCTCGCGAAAAATCTCTGCGGATGCGTTGATCTTCCTGGGAAAGGCGCTCAGGGAATTCAACGAACGCCTGGATGCGGTGGGAAAGGATTGTATCGCGGCCATCTCGAAGGATGTAAATCAGGCGGGCATCCGGGTAAATCTTATGCACCAATTGAACAGCCTGTCCATCGAGCAGGTTGTTTGGGCTTTTATCACCCACGATGCGTTTATTCTCCCGGCGAGCCTCGCGTTCCAGGATCATATCTGCGGCTGCCCGTAAGATCACCGGTGAGAGATCTCGGCCGCGGTTCCAGCGGTTGCTGTCGCGCTTCAGCCAGGCTGCCACTTCCCGATCAGCGACCAGGGACTCCAGTAAAGGAGGGCGAGTAAAGAAATGTGCCTGGTAACTGCAGTGCACTTCAGGATGCAGGCGAATCAACCGCACGAAGACTGTTGTGCCGGCTCGTGCGTGACCAAAGATGAAGAATTTTTCCAGAGGGAAGAACTGGCGTGCTTCGGCGATTTCCTCGTCAGTCAGGGCTGGAATTTCACGCGCAACAGGTCTTGAGGCCGGTCGCCCAAGGAGAATACGCGCTGCCTGTGCCAGTCTGTGATTGAACGGTTCGGTCATGGTGGGTGCTATTCAGTTAGCAAGTGATGCTTTACGTCTGTGGTAAAAAGGGCGCCGCACAGGCCATGAAAAAGAACGGAACCGGGCAACCAATTGGGTTCCCAACTGCCGGTTGTTGTCTATCGGGTAATCCCAGGTCCTAAGCAGTCTTTTTGTCATCAATGTGATGACTTCTGCATCCACCTGGGATAAACTGTCCTTCCACCTGTAAAGCGGGGCAGTGCTGATGCTCTGGAATTGATCCTCGAACATCGAATTCCCGCCCCACTGCTGACCAGCCCTGGTTGGGTTTATCAATGATGGATCCCAATTTATATCCAGGAAAATCGCCAGCGCGCTCAAATATTCTTCAGGTGACCTAGCAAGGTCTTCAAAACGCACGAACCAATAGCGATCCGCACCAAAGTTCTTTTGGTTATTAATGCCAGCTTCAGTGGAACGCGACCAGTTCGAGGAAAAGAATTCCGCATTCCAATTAGGATGCTTCCGGCGGTAGGAGTTGAAATTGTCGCGCGGATCGCGCAGGATGTGAAGGCAGCGAGCTTCTGGCCACCAGGAGAAAATCTGGTCGGCAAAATACTCGTTGTAAGGGGATTTCTCGACCCAATGACGCTTTTCCGAATATAAGGCTCCTGCAGCTATTCCGTATGCCAGCACTGCGGCCGAAAGCAAATCACCCGGGTGGTTGGATCGCAATTTGGCCAGCTCCTCCAATTTGTTACGCACTTCGTTATAAGGAATGGAGCTGTAATCACGGTCGGTGAAGCCGGCCTGGCTTGGATCTGGTTCAGTACGGCTCCAATGGAAGATGTGGATCAGATTCCGCTCCGCTAATTTAAGCTGCGCCTCCAAATCCTGGCCTTCCAGCTGTGGGAGGGTCCGGCGGAAAAACATGGTCTCTTCAGGATAGACGACCAGCTGAGGATGTGAATCCAGGACTGCACGCAGCAGGCTCGTGCCGGCTTTTGGATGGCCGCAGATGAAAACCGGGTGATCACGCAGCTCATTGGCCTGCTTCACATTTCCGAGGGAAACAGTTTCCTGTGGATTAACCATGGGAAAGGTATGTAATGATGCAAATTCCAATTATTGATAGAGAATTTCGAACAGGCGCTTGTAAGTCCACATTAAAATCCGACGGCTGCCGGGAATGCGATTAAGCCATCGTTTCCGGTGATTTCCTGGTTTTCTGGGCAGGTTCCTGGATAAGAGGAGTCCTGATTCCGGATTCCCCACACCATCCAGATTCAATCCCAATTTCTGTGCTTCAGCCATCATATCCGAGCTGACGGTGTTCCCCAGGTGGCGAGTAGTGCGCTTGCAGGTGGAGAGTCGCAGGTATCCCAGGTCGTCCACCGCCTGGTCGAGCTCCAGCATGTGGCCCATTAATTTACCGCTCCAATCCGCAGGAAGGGCCTGGAGAATTATTTCCTTGCGAGCGATGAATTGAAAGTGGTTCGCAGAGCCGATCGCCTCCGAGACTGTCTCCTCTTCAGAAGGCGGGCTTCCTGGATGGTGGCTGATCTTAAGCACCGTATCCTGTCTATCCTTACTATCCTGGAGATAAGATTGCGGGTCGCGACCGGTGCTTGCTGCCCAATCTCGCTCCCATTCATCGGGAATACACCGCTCGAAGCTGACCGTCAATCCAGGCAGTGGGTGTTGAACAAGCTGATCCAGGCTGTGGTGAGCGTGTAGCGCCGCATTTCTAACTGCTACTCCGCTGACCATGCCGACTTTCGGGAAAGCCTCGAGGATTTTCAGGTTCTCTGCCAGCCAGCCTGGATAGAACAATATATCATCATCGCTGTAGGCAATGATTTCTCCAGGTGCTGCTTGAAATAAAATCCTCAATGCTCCAATTTTTCCGATATTCTTATCGCTCAATATCAGATAATCGACATTACCATCCAGTTGTAGATGGCGCCAGAAATCCACAACTTCCGGACAGCTTCCGTTGTCAAAAACGACCAGATCATAAGGATATGTGGTGTGCTGGATCAGGCTGGCGACCGAAAGTGACAGGATTTTCAGGCGGTCAGCGAAATAACCGGTCAGTTCCGGAATGTATGAGATCACAGTCAGTGATATCCTGGCTGGATGGTAATCCGAGACCATTCCTCGGGCTGGGTTAATGCCGATTCGAGCCATACCGATCAGTCCACTCCACGCCGGATACGCCGGAATTTTCGCGCCATTCCACCGCGCAAGCCGCGCAGGCTGTTCTTTTCCGGCATCAACCACCTCTCAAATGAGCGCAGGACTCGCAGACGCGTCGGCGGTGCTTTATGCAGGTGCCCATGACTTAACTGGTGGGTAGCGTCCAACAGCATGTACATATGGGATAAACCGCCTGCCAGCTCCTGGTTCTGCTGGCTTTCATACTGGTTGTAATGCGCTATTCCACCTGGAAGGTGGCTGTAATCATGATTTTGATGGATAACCATTACGGAAGGAGTAGCATCGATTACAGGCCAGCGGTTCAGGCGCGCCTGGTAGATCATCCAGTTATCCCAGCCAGCCCGTCCGATCGCAAACTCAGGGATTTCGGTGAACGCTTCACGTGGGAAGACAAAATAATCACTGCCTGCCGGGGCGTGTAGCTGACCATTTACCCGTATTTCGTTTTTAAGCTGCTGTTCCCAGCCCGATGAGAATTCCAATAACCTCCCGATTTCTAAATCCCAGCGCTGTCCAATCATGAGGAAGGATTTGTTTTCCTGGAGGTTGTTATTACTCAAACTCCTTGAGACTGTACTGACAGCTTTCACTAAATCATTCATCAGGATGATATCTGCGTTTACGAAGACCAGGATGGGACTGCTACTGGCCTTTCGTGCCAGTGAGAAGACAGACCTGACCAGCGGGGTGCCCGAACTATTACGCTCTACAGGTGCCAGGACAATCAGGCTGTAATCACTCGCCGCTTCGACCAGGCCAGTTTCTTCGCCTACCAGAAATACCTCTACCTGTGGTCCTAATTTCAGCCAGGACTGCATGGCATTGCGCTGTATGGTGGCAACATGTGGGTCGGTGAATGGTTTGGGTGCAGAAAAAACCGTCAGGAGCGGCATCGGTGTTTAATGGTATCCACGTTCGTCGACCTGGCGGTAATGCTTGGGCTGGACCTGCTTATTGATGTTCAATAGGTCCGGCTCGCGTTCAATGAGATCAAGAACCTCCAGCCAGTTGAAATCGAGGCGCCCAGGAAAGCGGCTGAAAATCTGGCGGATGAGCTCCAGGTCCTGGGGGGTGTCTACCGTCCAGCGCAGGTGTCCAAAATCGGCTTCGTGGTTGACATGGATAATATTGAACCTGCCAGGATTCTCGTAGAAGAACGGCATGACATGCTCTCGCTGGTGAGGGAGTCTGGCTTCTCTCCAGGCTAATTCGAGCCCGGCAATGGTGCAGACCTCGGTATCCAATCCGACCGGGTAGGTTCGACCCCAGGGAGGCGGCAGGCGGTTGGCGGAGAAGCCGTCCTGTGCATGACCCGGGTTTGCATGCATAAAATCTACTAATGCATTAACTGTCTTGTCGATCACAGTTGGATCTATCACCGGGCAATCGGCGGTAATGCGCACAATGATTTCCGCCCCAAATTGTTTGGCTGCCTGATAATAACGATCCAGGACATCGAACTGGCTGCCGCGGTAAATGGGATAGCCTTCAATCTCACACAATTCAACGATGGCCTCATCGCTTGGATCCGTCGTCGTCACCACCACAATGGAGCTGATACTCTTTGCCAGGCTGGTTCGTTCGACAACGCGCGTGAGCATTGGTTTGCCAGCTATGTCCAGGAGCACTTTGCCTGGCAGGCGGTTGGAATTCAAACGAGCCTGGATGATGGCAATGACATTCGACCCGGAGGTGTCAGTTTTCATTCACCACCAGCTCATAAGCCTGCAGCAATTTCTGGAAATTTGCTTTCCAATCTGCACGCCCCTCGACGGATTTTCGGGCATTCTCACCCATCTCGATCAGCCGATTTCGGTCATTAAAAGCTTCTAGAATGGCCGATGCCAGGGCAGAAGGGTTTCCATCGGTGAATAACCAGCCGTTTACACCCGGAACCACCCATTCCCGGTTGCCAGGGATATCACTGACCAGGACAGGAAGTCCGCAAGCCAGCGCTTCCAGCAAAGAGATTGAAGTGCCGTCACTGTGGCTTGCAGAGATGTAAAGATCTGAGCTGCGGTAGGATTCCGGAAGATTGGAAAAGCCCACCTGGCCGGGGAAGATGACCCGCGCATCTTTTGCTGAATCCAGGTTGGCTGCGGAAGGAAATAGTCCAACATCGAAGAAGCGTTGTTTCAGATCGGTTGCCAGCGAGCCATTCCCCAACATGACCAGTCGAATACCTGGCTGGGTCTGTGATACCTGGATATATGCCTGAACGATGGTGTCCACTCCGTAAATTGGCTCCCAGCTGCGGGTCGAAAGCAGGGTGAAGGTTCCTTCACGCACCCGATTATCCGCTGCAGATGCTGTGGTTGAATTCACACGAGGAGAAAAATGGTCCAAATCGATTCCCCATGGAAATGTCACGATGCGCTTATCAGGCATTCCATAAGAGATCGCCAGCCGCCGAATCGTCTCACAATCTCCGATCATCAGATCGCTGTGGCTCAAAACGAAACGTGTGGCCTGGCGCCAGATGGCATTCCGACCGGCATCCTGGAGCAAATCGTAACCCCAGGACATGCTGATCAGCGGTCTGAGACCGGCGAGTGCCGCCAACAAAGCGCTGCGCTGCAGAGGCCCGGCCTGGACCAGGTCGGGATTGATTTTTTTTGCGATCGATTTTAATTCGACCAGCATACCAGGCCCATCGACCCACCTGGCTGAGCGTCGACTGTTGTTCCATTGAACAACCTCGATTTCCTGTGGAAGAAGTCGATCTTCAAACACATACTCGCTTTCTTCCAGACGCAGGTAGTACACGCGGTGCCCGGTTTTTGCCAGGCTGGATAAAATCCGGTGGTCGTGGGGTGTGTAATCGCGCGAAAAAAAAAGGATTCTCACGAAGAAACTGTCAGGGAGAAGATCAGACCGCGGCCATTATGTAACGACCCTTTTCGTAATAGGTCAATTTACCCCAGCTCAGTCCAGCGCAGTTCTTTTCCAGCTGGGATGTCTAATAGTGCGCGAGTTCCAAGGACCTGGTCGATTTCCGAGGGTTTTATCCCACCCGATGTCGCTGGACGCAGGACGTCGATCATGTCTCGAAAAATGATCTCACCATTCCTGATATCACGCGCAGCTCTCAAGCAGCGGCGTTGAACAATGGATGTGTCCTTTTCATTCCCTGCGATGAATTTATCTGGCGAGCCCAACGCCCGCTCGAGCAGGCGGGTTTCTGAAACCATATCCGACCAGGCTTGAAGATCCATGGCAAACTTATGGTCGGGTCCTTCACGCTCGTTGCTGTCGGTGAAATGGCGCTCGACCATGCGAGCTCCCAATGCTACTGCACCCATAACCGTGGCGTTCCCATGGGTGTGGTCGGAAAGCCCCAGGATGACATCCGGGAACATGGCAGCGTAGGTTTTCAATACATTCAGATGGATATAGTCATAATTTTCCAGGCTGGCGGTGTAATTGGTGTTGCACTGCATCAATACCAGCTGGGGATTATGCCGCAAGATCGTGTGGACAGCGCGCTGTACTTCACCAATGTTCGAGGCGCCGGTCGCAAGAATAAGCGGTTTACCCTTGAGCGCCATCCTTTCAAGCGCTTCCAACCAATCGATTTCACCAGAGCCAATTTTGAAGGCTGGCACAAAAGGATCCAGCATATCGATTGCTTCGAAATCGTAGGGAGATGAGAAATAATCCAGGCCTGCCCGGTCGCACTCTTCTTTCAAAACAGGCGTCCATTGAAATGGAATGGAAGCCTCCTGGTAAACCTGGAAAACCGATTTTTTCCAGTCTGCCTGGTGGGAAACCAGGCCTCCCATATGGCTGAATCCGTAATCTGACACGATTTGAGAGGCGCGGAAATTCTGGAATTTGGCCGCGTCCGCCCCCGCTTTTTTTGCCAGGTGGATGAGCATCCTGGCTCGCTCGAGGTCACCGTCATGGTTGGCTGCGATATCGGCAATAAAATAAGTGGGGTGATTAATTCCAATCGTATGAGACCCAATTCTGATTTCCATCGTTCAACATACTCCTGAGGTAAATCTGACCATCTCTGCGAGATGAAAAACGGCTGGAATGATTTTAGTCAATTCAGGTTGCGTTCCTTGAAACATGAACTGACATCTGCCGGAGGCTGTCTGGGTAACCCTGCTGGTAGAGAGCATAAAATTGATCCACACCAGCGGATATTTCGGGTGGGGTGAAATTTAATGCCAGTGCCAGTCTACCGGAGTCTAGAGTCAGGTTGGGAGATCGTGTGGCGGAAAGGTTCGCGAAGCTTACCGAAGTAGAATTTATCAAGCTTTCGTTGAACGAAAATCTCCGGGCGATCTGTATCCCAAAATCATATTTACTGGTGCAGTCGCTGCTGACCACATGATACAGCCCGGATAATCCTGCATACAGCATTTTCAACATGATTTGGGCCAGGTGGTTTGCCAGGAGGGGACAGAAATAGACATCTATAAAACCGTTCACAGTATTTCCAGCACGCAGATTGTTATAAAAGAATTCAGCCAGGCTGCGCTGTCCACTGATACTCCAGCCGAACAAGTTGACCCTGGCAATGATCGCATCCGGGTCAGCTTCGGCTACCAGGTGCTCTCCTGCCAATTTTGTCCTGGCATATACACCGAGCGGATTAGGGGCATCGCTTTCTGAGTAATTGCCAGTTCTCCCGTCGAAGACTGCGTCGGTGGAAACATGCAGTAAGCGCGCTCCGCTCCTGGCGACATGGGATGCCAGTTTTTTAGGTAGTTCGGTATTTATTTGAGTTGCCTGATCGGGATCAGCCTCACAGGCATCTACGTTTGCGAGCGCAGCGCAGTGGATTACCCAATCGGGGTGGATGGAATCCAGCAGCTTTTCGACTGCGCCTGGAGCCAGCAGGTCTCCCTGGATGACGCTGAAAGCATCCGTTTTCAGATGCTCCCGGTTCACAAGGCCAAAGACTGTGTGTTCTTTGGCTGCTTCCAGCGCCAGGTTGACTCCTAGCAGGCCGCTGGCTCCGGTGACAAGAACGCGCACTGCGTTACCTCCAGCCAGCTATTGGGCGTGGTTTCCTCGCCCTTCTTTGTTAAGGTAGGAAGCTTCTTGCCTTATACCTCTACAACGTACCTTTCATCAAGTGTCGAGACCAGCTCGCGCATCTGGTCGACAGTAAGCCAATCGGGATTGGTTTCGCTTGTATAACGATAACCGTCTTCCAGCAAACGTCCCTGATCCTGCCAATCTCGTCCGAACCATAATGCTGCGGTCGGCTGTACAACAAACATATCATCAAGTTCGACGGTGGAACGCGCTTCATCTTCATTGATCAACACTTCATGCAGCTTCTCACCTGGCCGGATGCCAATCACCTCCAGCTCAGCTTCAGGGGCGATAACTTTTGCCAGGTCGGCTATCCTGGTGGAAGGGATTTTCGGGACGAACACTTCGCCTCCGTGCATCTGCTCCACGCAGCGGATAACGAACCTGGCTCCCTGCTCCAGGGTAAGCCAGAAGCGGGTCATGCGTAAATCGGTAATCGTCAGCTTGCCGCTGTTCCGCTGTTTCATGAAAATGGGTATGACACTGCCCCGGCTGCCGACCACATTGCCGTACCGCGTGCAGCTGAAGCGGGTTGCAGTCCCGGCCGCATAGGCGTTGGACTGGACGAACAGCTTTTCTGCAGCCAGCTTGGTCGTACCGTAAAGATTGACAGGATTAACTGCCTTATCGGTGCTCAAAGCCATGACTTTATCCACGCCAGCATCTAGTGCTGCTTCAATCACGTTGCTGCTGCCAAGGATGTTGGTTTTAATAGCTTCCAGGGGATTGTATTCGCAGGCCGGTACTTGCTTTAAGGCGGCTGCATGCACAACAATATCTACCCCATGCATCGCGCGCTTCAACCTCTGCTGGTCGCGCACATCGCCGATGAAATAGCGCAGGCTGGGATGGTCGAACCCGGAAACACGCATTTCGTGCTGTTTAAGCTCATCCCGGCTGAACACTATAATTTTTACAGGCTGGTACTCGTCCAACATGACCTGGACGAATTTCTTACCGAACGAACCAGTACCGCCGGTGACCAGGACCACTTGATCTGACCAATTGATCGACATCAGACCTCCTCCTGCCGCCGATGGATGATAATCAGCGGGTATTTTCCATATTTACCAAAGAAGCGCGGATAGCGCTCTTCCAGAGAGTAGAGTAATATCAAGATGGAACTTCCACCAAGCTTCGGATGGATCACGGCGCGTAAGAACCGCACGCTGACTGTCCTCCAGACAAGTATCTCCACCGGGATGAGGGAGGCGACCTGTTCTTTCAGCCAGTTTAAATCGTACTTGCTGGTATAGGTTCCTTTCGGATTGGCATCCTCACCTTGGATTTGCCCGTTCGAATTTTTCCCATCTCCCGGAATTTCTTTGGCAGCGGATTTATCCTGCCGGTTCACCCGATCTACCTGGTTGCGTATCCAATTTGCGGTTCTGATGAGAGGTTCAAAGACAGCCAAAATGGCGGAATGAGACCAACCGTTCACTACCACTCCTGTTCGTTGACTGGCCAGCACCCGGTGCAACTCCAGAAATGCCTGCACCTGTTCATCTTCGGCCAGGTGATGGATGGTATGCAATGAGACGATTCCTTCGAAGCTTTGTTTCTTAAACGGCAGATTGGCAATGTCTGCGACCACGAACAGGCCGTGATCGCCGATGCGGTTGCGCGCTTCACACAGCGCTGTTATGGAGATATCCGCGCAGACGCGGTAATCGTAACCGTGTGAGTATTCCAAATATTCAGGGTATTGGATCGGCCCTGACCCCGCATCCAGGAAAAACCGGCCAGTAGGTCCAATATGCCGGGAAACTCGCATGTGACAGTCATGGATATAGCGCTGGGAAATCGGCCGCAGATCCTCATAGCGGGCGTTCTGGTAGACGCTGTCCGCCAGTTTCATCCAGCCTACCCGGTCATAAAACTCACGCACCTCCTGCTTGACCTCGCTCATTGCAATTCGACGCTCCAATCACGAGGCTCTCCGGCCAGGTAGCGGAAGGTGTTTCCAAATTGTTCCATTCCTTCTTCCGATAAAGCGCGTTCCATTGGCCAAACGTCGATTGAATCGCCGAAGTCCAGCAAATGCCAGGGAAAAGGACATGGGAAATTAAAATAAAAGCGGTAAGCGTATTGCCAGGCTTTTTTTATTTGATTTGTCTGCAGGCGGTGCGCCTTCGGATTGTCAAGTACTTTCTCGACCAGGAATGTAAATTCCTGCCAGGTGTCTGGATCCAGGGTGAAGCCTTTACTGCGATAATGTGTGGCTCCAGATACGATCGCAGGTACACCGCCCATCGCCATCTCCATACCGACAGTGGTGGTGTAGACCAACCCCAGGTCAGAGATACCAATCAGGTCGTAGGTGTTGATCGGATCGTGTGCCTGGACGAGGTGGATGTGACCAGGAAGGTCCGGTATGGCCTGGCGCACGACTTCAGCCACTGAAGGACCTTTGGTGTACCTTTCTCCTGGATGGATCCGGACCACCAACTGGATACCCGGCAGCGATGAAAAATGCCTGACCGTGAACTGCAGCCATTCGGTCATATTTCGGCTGAAAACCTGGCGGCCGAGAGTCAAGCTGTCTCCGATGACATTAGCAGCTAACAAGATTACCGGTCGCTCATCCAGATTCAGAGACTGGCGTACTTCTCCTTCACCTTGCAGCGGCAAACCCTGCCATAGGCGGCCAAAATTTTCCCATAAACTGGCATTCTGCCGCGAAGAATAAAGCGATCGAACTCGTTCGAATTGTTGTTCACTGAGCTGGATGTTCTCAAGTTCTTTCCAGAGCTCACCAGTCTCCTGGCGCATCACTTCGGCATTTTGTGCGAGCCAGATACGCCCTCGCTGCTCTCCGAATTCATATGTGATCGCTGGAATCCCAAGATACAGCGCTACCTGGTAGATGGCACCCATTTCCAGGATGCTTCCATTCGGTGTGAGGACCAGATCGGGTCGATCGGAAGGGGGCATCGAGCTTATCCAATCCATAAGTGACCTGGCGGCTTGCAAATTACGTTCTTGGCGCAGGCGGAACAGTGTCCCGGAGGTCGTGGTATCTGTATTTAGGTCAACCTCTTCGATCTGGAGGGTGTATTGGGTATCTCGAACAGACACCTGCTCAACGGCTGAGACGATCTCTCTGGGTAAAGCCAGGTGATTAGCTTCCCTCGAGCTCGGATGGGTAATATCCAGGAGGGAAATCGGGCGAACCAATCGGGAAGCCTGGGATAACACCTTGTAAGCATAAGCGTTGAGACGGCGTGCGTCAAAACGATCCGGTGTGGTGTCCCAACGAGTGAAAGGCAGGAACAGCAAAGTTACTTTATGGCCTAAACCCGCCAACGCCAGCGCCATCAGGCTTCCATGCTCAATCCAATAACGCAGGGTAACAAAAATAAGGATATTGCGCGGTTGTGAAGCCTGAAATTGGTTTGAAATCTTTTGACGCGCTGCTTCAGCCTGTGCAGCGATTTGAGGTAGTCGGCTCTCAATCCGGTGCATGGAAAAACCCCTGGTCGGAGCTGCGCCACGCTGCCGCAACTGCCAGTAAATCTCCGCCGTGAAGGGCAGATCTCCCAGCAGGCGTTTTATTGCACCCGGAGAGCCTGATCTCACTGGCTGCTGCACAGTCTGAGTGGACTGATCAGGCATCAGGCAGGACCTCAGGCTGGAATTGGGTTCGTTCGACTTGGTCATTCTGCTCGATTTTCCAGGTCAATCTGGGCCGGATGGATCCCAGCCGCAGCTCTGGCCATTGGGTTCCGGGTGAGCCAGTGCCATCTACCGTGAAAGTCAATGCCTGGTCATCCTGGAAATAACGCCGGATACGGTAGGCGCTGGCGTTGACACCGGCTACGTACCTGCCCTCATTCAGCAAGTCGGCAGGCAATTCACATATGCTGGTATATTCTCCTGGCTGCCTGACCGGATATGCATCGAACTGAGCAGGATCATCGGTGTCGAAGCTGGTGAAGACCTGCTCCCCGCGGGCGGTCATCAGGTAAATTCCGACGCGCAGGGCAGAGATCGGGCTTTCCAGCTGGTAATACAGCTCAATTGTGACCGGTTCGGTTGACCTAACCGTATCAATGATCCGACCGCGGGAATCTTTCACCCGCAGCGAGATTGGTCGGAAAGGGTAGGCGTTCGCAGGTATTTCGTCTTTTAACCACTGTCGTTCGCCAATTTCGGCGAATCCGGATGACATGTAGTAGTCAACCGCCTGCGCAGTGGGAGCAAGCAGAATGTTTTTCCCGCGATCCAATACCAGGGTCTCTTCAGTGAGGCGCAGAATGGCAGACATATTATGGCTGACGAACAAGACGGTGCGCCCTTCCTGGGCGACGTCCGTCATCTTACCCAGGCATTTTCTTTGAAATTCTGCATCACCGACGGCAAGTACCTCGTCTACAACCAGGATCTCTGGCTCCAGGTGTGCGGCAACGGCGAATGCCAGCCGCAGGTACATTCCGCTCGAATAACGCTTGACAGGTGTATCGATGAATTTTTCCACTTCAGAGAAGCCGACGATTTCATCGAATTTTTTCTCAATCTCTGTGCGCTTCATCCCCAAGATTGCACCGTTGAGGTAGATATTTTCTCGACCGGTGAGCTCGGGATGAAAGCCAGTGCCAACTTCCAATAACGAACCTACACGCCCGTGAATTTCTGCATATCCCGTTGAAGGTTCAGTTACCCTGGAAAAAATCTTCAACAGGGTGCTTTTTCCAGCGCCATTCCGCCCGATGATACCCAGCACGCGTCCCTTTGGTACTTCGAATGAGATATCCTTTACTGCCCAGATAATTTGTTCATGGTCTTTGACGGAAGCGCGGGTGGTGTCGGATCGCTTTCGACCGAATGGGCGCAGGAAGGTATTTGAGATAGTTTCTCTCATGGTACGGTATTGTGATCTGGGAGATCCTAATCCGGTGAAAGTCCCAATCCGGTATTGCTTGCCTAAGTTTTCAGCGCGAATCGCGATATCTGCCATTACACCATATCCGCAAAGGTCCGTTCCATTCGCCGGAAGTAGAACAGACCACTGACCAGGAGGACCAGGGTAACCATGACAGAAATCAAAATCAAGTATGAAGGTGGATCACCTGATCCAAGGAGCGCCCAGCGAAAACCTTCGACCACTCCAACCATCGGATTCAGGGCATAGATGAACTGCCATTTTTCCGGGATCATCTGGGATGAATATGCGATGGGTGTGATGAATAACAAAATCTGCGTTAAGAAGGGGATCATATGGTTAATGTCCCGGTAAATGACATTCAAAGCAGACAACCAAAGACCCACTCCCAGGGCAGCACAGATGCACAAAAGCAAGAAGAATGGTAAGAATAAGACATTCGAGGTCATGGTCACGTGGTAGGGGCTGGTTGGGATGATGTTGTAATAAACGATCATCAAGATTAAGACGATAAAAGAGATAGCGAAATCAACCACCCCGCCCAGAACAGAAGCGATTGGGATGGCGAGGCGCGGAAAATATACTTTGGTGATCATCGCGCGCTGCTGTACCAGCGAACGACCCGCATCACCGAGGGCTTTGGAGAATAACCCCCAGGGCAGCAGCGCGGTGAAGGAGAAGATCGGGTAAGGGATCCCATCGGTAGGCACTTTGGCGAGTCTTCCGAAGAAAAAAGTGAAGACCACCATGGTGAAGAGAGGTTGAATTACTGCCCAGGAAGCTCCGAAAACGGTCTGTTTGAAGCGAACTAAAATATCCCGCCAGGTGAGAAATAAAATCAGCTCCCTGAACCGCCAGAGTTCGAGCAAATTAAGCGCCGCCCAACCTCGAGAAGGGCGCAGGTAAATGACCATCTCATTGATTTCAGAAATGGTCGAGGTTGGATCAGTTGAGATGTGCTTCATCCGCATAACGTTATGTCTTATCGATCACCGATCAAGAGCGGTGGAATTCGATTACTCACATTCCGATGTGACTTCGGTACCATTGAATGGTTCGATTTAGTCCTTCTTCAAAGGGCATACTGGCTCGAAAACCGAAGAACTTCTCCGCCCGCTGAGTATCGAGTGCACGACGCGGCTGACCGTTTGGCTTGGTAGTATCCCAGATGATCTCTCCTTCAAAACCAGTCAGCCTGGCGATGAGGTTAGCCAGGTCTTTGATACTGATTTCCTGTCCCGATCCAAGGTTAAATGGTTCCGAACCGTTGTACTGCTCCGTAGCTAGCAGCAAACCTTCAGCTGCGTCTTCAACATAAATAAATTCACGTGTCGGTGTACCGTCACCCCACAAAATGACCTGGTTCTTCCGCTGGACCTGGGCTTCTATGCATTTACGAATCAGTGCGGGAATCACATGGGACGTTTCCAGGTCGAAGTTGTCGCGCGGGCCATAAAGATTTACCGGCAGAGGATATATAACATTAAAGCCGTATTGCTGCCGGTAGGCCTGGGCCTGGACGAGCAGCATTTTCTTTGCCAGCCCGTAGGGAGCATTAGTTTCCTCGGGATATCCGTCCCACAGGTTTTCTTCTTTGAAAGGCAGGGGTGTTATTTTTGGATATGCACAGATGGTCCCAACTGCGACCATCTTTTCCACGCCTGCTTTCCATGCTTCGTGAATCAACTGCACACCCATCATCAAATTCACATAGAAGAACTCGGCAGGTCGCAGGCGGTTGGCACCGATACCACCAGCCAACGCAGCCAGGTGCAAAATGATGTCTGGTTTAGCGTCTTTCAGCATCAGCAGAATTGCCTCGCGTTCGACCAGGTTGTAGTATTCAATTCTGGGTATAAATATTTCTTTTGTGCCGCGCAAGGCCAATTTTTCTGTAATGAAAGAGCCAAGGAAGCCGCTGCCTCCTGTCACGCACACACGACGATTCTGCCAAAATTCACTGCTTGGCATATCCGCTCCCTCCGTCCATCCGCAGGAAGACTTTCGAGCCGCGCACTTCCAGTACGGGTGAACTATTTTCATCGCGAGCTGATCTTAACTGACTGCATTGAATGCCTTGCTCGAGGCAGGTTAGCTGGCAGATGTCAGCAATATCTCCGTCCCCTTCAACCAGGACCTGGTTGTATCCTGCCGTCCTGACTTCACTCAGCAGCTCGCGTACTTGCTGTCGTGTCCGACGGTAGAGGCGCATTGAAGTCTCGATATAATTGATAGTCAGGCGGGCGCGAAATGCAAGGCCTTCTGGTGTGATGATATAGCGCAGTTTCTTACGTTGGGCGCGCTTGACTTTGACATAGCCCTTGGCAATCAGGCGCTTTATATGCCAGTTTACCGTGCCAACGGCAACACCGAGCAAGGCAGCCAGTGAGGCCTGGGTAAGGTCGGGATCGCGCTCGATTTGTTCGAGCAATGCCATTTCGCGATCTGAATCTGCCTGGGTATCCGTGATTATGTTCATGGTTGCGTAATCTAAAATTCAGCCGTTGAATTATAACCTTTCCCGGCTGTGGGTCAAGTATGAATTTTTCAACGGCCGTGTCTATCCAGGTTTTGATTATTGATCTGCCGGTACACGCCGGAAAATATGGATTCTTGAATCGTTCCTGCAATCAACAACGGGAGGGGAGGGTTCAAGCTCGTCAAATTGCCCGGATTCAACCAGCTCCTTCAGCCAGCCCTCGTAGTAACGTTCCTTGATTAATAAATAATCAGCATCTCCAGCCCAATCCCTGGCTATTTCCTCGTTCCATAGACCAAATCGGAGCAAGGTGTCTTTATTGCCTCCAATGTAACGCGAATAAGAACCTTCGATCAGCGGTGAAAATGTCTGGCTGTTAGTGATATACAGGAGCGGGACGGCAGATAATTCACCAGCCCAGAAGATCGTAGACCCGGGAGGGATCAACTCTGCCAGGTGTTCCCCTGCGGTCTTGTATGACAAGAGAGCATCGCCGCTGCAGTCGTAAGCATAAGGGCCTCCGCCCAAAGGGAAGGTCGGAGTGAGAATAATACCAACAACGAAGAAACATAAAAGAACTGAATAAGCTACTGATGGTGTGTTCTTTTTTTCTTCTTCAAGCCCAGCCACACGCAAACGTTTCTGAAGCAGATTTATCAGGATGCCCAACACCAAGATTGCCGCCCCCACAAAAGCACCAGCTGCTGCGGAAACCCAGATTCGTTGTTGGAGGTTGCTCAGGTCATATCTGGCTGAGAGAGTTCTGCGTAACCGCTCGATTTCAAAATTAAAGCTCATAGGATCCGAAAAAAAGACAGGCAGTCGTAAATCCAAGATACGCGCTCCCAGGTCTTCTAGAGCGGAGAAACCTATACCCGTTGAGATGATTAAAATAGCAACTATCGAGATAATCCCGCGCCAGGCTGGAATCTGCGTTCGCCAGATCTCAAAAGACTGCGCCAGGATGACCAGTCCCAGGAAGGAGTAGAAAGCAGTGTAGGCAGTGAGACACTGAACACAGTAATTTTTACCCAATGCAGCCCACAGGTGGAAAAGAAATAAGACAACCAATAATGAAGTGGTGAAAACAGCAGCACGAAATTCGCCATCTTTCTGCCACTGCTCCCGGCGCGGGAATAGGAAAATGGATGCAAGGGCCGCGACCAATGCAGTGAAATGGAACCGGAAAGCCATGAAGAAGCTGGCAACCTGGTTCTGAATAGTAATGTTAGGATTCCAAAATCGCTGGTAATCTTCGGGGATGCGCCAGTTTTCCAGGAAAGGGGTTAACCCGCGCGGAAGCCACCAGCCCCAGACTTGCAGAATATCAGGCCAAAACCAGATGTGTACAATGATGATAGGTAAAGCACCTGCCAGCAAAGCAATAAAGGATTTCTTCAGTCCGTACTGCCAGAATATATACAATGCCATTAGGGGTAGGACTGGCAGCATGTTGAGGCGCGTAATTACAAGCGTACCCGCCAGGATAGATCCGGTAATGATGATCCAGTCAGGGCGGCCTTCTCCCAGGATCAGGTAAAGCATCCATACCAGCAGGCAGGCGATTAACACCTGCGATACAGCCAGGCTGAAAGTTTTGAGTGTAGCCGGGTTTAGGATATAGAGCCACAGGACAATGACAGCCCACCAGCGACCTTTGATCCGGCGAATGAGAAGCCAGAGTCCCAAAAATGTTAGCAAAGCCAAAGCGATTGAAAATATACGCCCTGCAGCCAATCCGGGTCCAAAAATCTTTTGAATAGCACCAGGAATCAGATAGGCCAGAGGCATATGGTAGTTCCAAGGACCGTAAGATTGGTACATCTGGTACTGCCCGGATGCATACAGATACCCTTTGTATAAATATGCGCCTTCATCCAGGACAGAATCACGTGTCAGGGCATATCCCCACAGCTGGAAGGCTGCCCAAAGACCTCCCAACACTGCCAGAGTCTCCGCCAGCCAGGGAATGCTATGCACATTCCGGAGATATTCTCGAATGGGTTGAAGAGTGGCCTTCATGATCAGCTTATTCCTGGCATTGGCGGATGTCGTAGAGAGCGCGGAAATCACCGTCTTCTGAGGACATTTGCGTGAGTCTTGTCACGCAGTCTTCTAAGAAAGCAGATTGCTGCGCTGCAGACAATTTCTGCCATGAGTTCCGATCGAGATAATAATAGTCATAACCGTAATTCGCAGCCTGGCGCGGGTCCGGGTTTGACAGTAGGGTTTCGAAGGCTGGATACGGAGTGTAAATATCCTGGAAGGCTCGCCCGGCACTACCGGCGAAAATTACAGCCGGTCGATATATATAGCTAGGATCGAATATCGCAGCATCCTTCTCCAGAGAATTCCAATATTGTATTGCCACCTGCTGGTCAAGTTGAGAAATAAAATAGCTCGGTTGAGGACGTGCTATTGCTACAAAGAGAGAAGGAAGCAGTGCAATCCCACCAACGATCGAAATAGCGTATCCGCTCAGCAGCAAGGTCTTTACCAGGTCACCGGCTTTTTTCCAAATTAATACAGTCAGAGGAAAACCAATAATCATAAATAAAAATAATGCCATACCGGTCATTCTTGAAATATCGCGATCTCGCAATGTCAGCTGAATTACCAGTGGTATTGATAAACCGATCGCTCCAGCAAGGCTCATCCCCGTGAATCGCAAATCTTTTGTTTTGAATCGTTTGATACAGAAATAGAAAACAGGGATGGCCATTAACAATACCGGACCAAGCTCGAGGACTGCAACCAGGACCTGGCTCGGATTGCTTAATGAGAGCACGCCCAGATGTGCAGATGTGAATGCGGGCGGGATGCGCAGGTTAATACCGCCGAATCCAATTCCAGGCTGCTGAATGGAATCACCCGGGTTCACTAGGGTCCGGTTTACGAATTCAGTCAGCACTCCCCCACCAAATATTGCAATGATCAGGCTGGGGAGTAAGAACCAGCCCCAGTGAATTACTTCGAGAATGGTACTGCGGGTCGGGCGAATGGCCAGCCAGTGTATCAGGATAGCCAGGAAGATCCCGGTCCACACCATAAAAAATAGATGTTCCCCGGTTATTGCCAGCGACGATAACAGCAACCCTAGAAAAAATTTCTGCATGGCAGAATTAATTCTTCTTAGCAGCATTAACAAGGTTACAGCAGTCAGATACGGCAGCGCTCCGTATCCAGTCATCGCCAGGATTACAGGTGGGATGATTCCATTCGAAAAGGCGAACGGGAAGGGAATGGGGCTGCCGCCTTCGATTATCCACGGGCTGACGAGAGCCCTGAGAAGCTCTGGACCGCTGGTCAGGGCGGATCCTGTAAGCTGAACCTGGGAGCTCAATTCTGCTAGATAATCTTCAGGGATAACGAGAAGAAGCCAGCGGGTACCAGTTGCGAGCAGAACGAAAAGCAATCCAAAAACGGCGAGAGATCTCGGTCGTACCAGGCGACTGAACCACATCCAGGTCAGAATTGATAAGATGGTTAATGTGAGCGCTTTTGTTAGATCGAGGGCGCTCCAGGGGTATAAACCGCCAACCTGTACCAAACTGGCTGCGAATAAATGCAATCCATAGTGATAATCCAAACTTTGTTCGGGGTTTAAGTAGAAATGAGGAGGGAAATCCCCGGCCGCCAGCCGTGAAACCAGCGGCAAATTATTATTATCATCGAATATCGAAATTCCAGTGTTGATACGCGTGAAGAGTACCAGTAATAATATAAATGCTATGACCAGGCCAATTTGAGAACGGAGACCCTTGATCGATTGGCTTGAAACTGATATCTGGCCTTTACTCGTTGCGAGGCCTGTTGTGAAAAGGAGAGCAGCTGATATCCAATAAGATTGTTCCAGATTAAGAAAATGTGCCAAGAAATTGCTCAGAACGATAAATAACAGCATTCCAACGGCAAACCCGGTGAAAATAAGCTCGCGTGAGCGAAGTCTGAAAAGATTTCTGGCCAGGAACCATCCGCTCACCCACCACAGGCTGCATTGAAAAAGCCAAAAACCCATATCTAAAATACTGCCGGTTCTGCTTGCATCCATCTACGAATAAATTCCTGACATTGTTATTTCGCACATTGGCGAATATCGTACAGGCGGCGAAAATCGTTTGTAACCGAACGATATTCAGCCACCCTGTGAATGCAATTGCGTTCGAAGGCATTCTTTTGTGTGCCAGACAGGTTCTGCCAGGCATCCCGATCCAGGTAGATATAAGAGTAACCGGCTTCGGCAGCCAATCCCGGGTCCGGGTTGTTCTGCAGTGCTGCAAATTCGGGAAAGGGAGTATTGATGTCCTGATAGGCATGGCCGTTGCTCAAACCGAATAGCGTCCCTGGGCGAGAAAGATTGGATAAGTCGAGCATCTTCGCGTCTCGGTCGAGCTGATCCCAATGCATTCTGCTCATCCGGGCATCTGGTTCGTCGAGGAAAAAAGAATAATTGGTCTGTTGGATGGCAATCCATTGAGCCGGGAACATTGCCATCCCACTGAAGATTGTCAAAGCCCAGAATGAAAACCCAATGATCCATCGATTGTGGTTTTTACGTAAATAAATCCACCACCATGGCAGTGTAATTATGAGCCAGGTGAAAAGACCAAAGCCGATAATACGCGATATATCCCGATCACTGAATGAAAGTCTCAGAAATAACGGGACTACCACTCCAATCCAGACGCCAATCCCAAATCCTGCTAATATCAACTTATGTGAACCAAGGGATGTATAAATGATCCAGACGGAAAGCGGAGCGAGCAGTAGGATAGGTCCGATTTCCGCAGCTGAAACAACCAATTGATGGGGATTGAGTAATGAAAGACTTCCCAAGTGTGACGAAGTAAAACCGGGCGGCCAGCGTAAGGAGATGCCAGTGAAGGTGAGATTACTGAACGACGTACCAATTATCCGCGCGGCAATGCTGCGGGTGACCCCAGTCAAAACTCCGCCCATAATTGGAATCAGAATTGCGCTGGGAATAAACAACCATCCCCAATTCAATAAATCTTTAGTACTTGATTTATTAACCAAGGTAATCACCAACGCCAAAAATGTCCCTGCCATGGCCATAACCAGCAGATACTCTCCGAATAGACCTAGCGAAGCCAATAAACAGCCGAAAAGAAGGCCCGTTGTTATTTGCCAGCGCCGCCGGGAAAGCAGCAGTAAAAGGATTAATGCCATTTGAGGAGCCGCACCACTGCCTCCCAATGCCAGCGAAAGGGGTGGAATAATCCCGTTGACGAAGGCGAAAGGGAATGGCAGTGAACTGCCGCTTTCGATATTCCAGGGCTTGAGTAAAGCCGCCTTGAGAGTTGGGTCAGTTTCCAGGGCAGAGCCCTGGAGAGTGAGGCTGGCGCTGATATGTTCCAATGCGTTTTGGGGCAATAGCAAAAGAAGCCAACGCGCACCGCTGGCGAATAAAACAAGTGAGAGAGTGAATGCCAGGAAATACCGGTTGTGAGAATACCGCCTTACCCACAACCAGGCGAGCATAATGGTTAATACAATGGTGAAGGTCCTGCTCAGGTCGAATGCGCTCCACACCATCAATCCCCCGGTCTGAACGAGACTGGCTGCGAACAAATGTAAGCCGTGATGGTAGAACAACGGAATTTCGCTGTCCAGGTAAAACCTGGGTGGGAAAGTACCAGACGCCAATGTGCCGACCAGCGGTAAATTCGAATACTCATCAAAAATGGTCAATCCGCGCAGGATCAAGGAAAATACGACCATCAAGAAAGTGAAAGCCGCAGCCTGTTTCCAATACTTCACCAAGTCGCCAGGCTTCATCCGCGGGTGAAAATTTGAGCGCCAGCCAGCCAGCACTCCGCAAAGAAATAACAGGACTGCTGCAACCCAGTAGGAAAGAGAAAGTGGCAAAACGTATGCCAGAAGATTACTCAGTAGAATGAAAAGCAGGAAACCCACCCCCAGGCCCGCTAATGGGATTTCACGCCTGCGTAATCTAAAAACATAAGCGCAAAGCAACCACCCCCCAGCCCAAAATTGGCCGAAAAGCAATCCCCATGTTAACAAGTCGAAGAAACTGCCGGTTCTACTCCAATACATTTTTGCTACGGGCATTCACCCGCATTAGAATTCGGGGTGAAGAACTGGATATTGACCGCGCGAGCGCGATTTTCCTCCTTGTAATAACAGAGCACGTACCTTGATACAGCCTGGACCCAGGCGTTGTTTTCTTCCCCGAAGATTTCGTTCTCATCTTTTTGGCGCAAGAAGAGCGGCTCACTGACGATGAGAGAGAAACGATGCTCTCTCAAATCATTGTGAAATCTTTCCAGGTATTCGGTGTTTCCAGCCATCGCCATTTCCATCAAAAAAACTCGCTCGTATTCCGGTACCAACCGGACGCCATCGACATCCTGAAACGTAATCAGGTGGCGATTCGATAAAAAGAGGATTTCACCTCCTGTGAGTTTGGCCTTTTCAATATTCTGTTTGAGTTCTTTTAACGCTTTATCGATCGTTTTCTGGTCAGGTAATGTGGAGACAGGTCCGCGGCCAAATATACTAAAAAGCACCACGATTGATAACGCAGAACCTAGAGCCCATTGGATTTCCCCATGGTTTACCGGGAGAAATCGGTTAATCTCTGAAGAGTATTTTATTGGAGTGGTTTGATCTCCAAGTGCTCTTTTGAAAAAGAGACTTGTTGATATTACAAGGAGCAGCACCAGGTAAGAATCCATATTATGCAAATTGCTCCCACCTCCAATTTTCACACTGACAATCAGCCCGGTGATAAACAAAACAACCAGAACAGCCGTCAATCCGAGCAAGCGGATGAAGTGAATGGAGCACCAGAATGGTTTTTTACCCGGGTGTTCTCTTAACCGCAGGACGATGATCCAGAGCAACGGGAAAGAAAGCAGCAGAATGCCGGGTAAAACACCCAAGACGAATGTGGGATTCGGCCATAGGCGGTACCAGAGTAAACCGGAAGAAAAGCTGGAAGTAAATTCACTGGCTGGGTTCCCGGACCACAGTATATACAAACCTTGGGAAAGGAAGGCAATACCGATGCTGAGGAGAACCCAGCCAGCCGGTTTCAGTAAATAAATAGTGATGTCTCGAAACGTAACGCTCGGTGCAGGTTCATGTTCTGCACCAGGTGAGCGCTGTAGAGGGACCTCGAGCAGCCACAAGGTAACTGCCAGCATGCCCGGTACCGGAAACCAGTTTACACGACTGATACCCGCCCAGGCGCTGGCCAGAAGTATGCTGAACAAGGAGACTAAATGTCGTTTCCTGACTGACTCGATCTCTGACCTGTTGAAACCCAGGCAAATCAAAATGACCGGGATTTGAAGATGGTAATAAACGGGACCTATCAACAGAAAGAGGAAAATCCACAGGCAGGAAAGCCACTGCCATAACCGGTTGCGAATTGACAGCCGTTTGATGATCACCAAAGAAGTCGTCAGTGAAAAGCCAATCCACAAAATAACCTGCCAGGCTCTGTGCAGCCACAACGGAGAATCAGGTAGCAGGAAAGGGATGGACTGTAAGAGATAACGGCTTGGGTGCAGAACGGTTGGTGGAATAGCAAACCCGTATAATTCTTTTCCAAAAAACAAGGATGCGTAATAATAACGGCTTGTTTCAGACCATGTCAGTGTGAAAGGGTGGGATGAGATGTCCGGAAAGAACGAAGCGACCCGATAGGTAAATGCTGTGAGCAGAACGGAGATCCCCAGGTATCCTACCCAAGGTATTTGACTTATTGGATGATCGAGTTTAATTGACGCTTTCAGCAATAAGCAGCCGGCTAACGAAACCGACCAGAACATAGCGAGTATCGTCAGGCTCCTTGGCGGCACCAATCCCCAGCTGATGCCGTAAACCAGGTAAGTCAGAACTGCAGCTGCAAACGCGTAGATAATTACATTGAGCCATCC